>VFSW01000044.1_pt1 | contig 137835 bp, 132 predicted proteins | sample 5358111 | NCBI WGS metagenome assembly VFSW01 (sample SAMN11554181, study PRJNA540505) | mine drainage metagenome | isolation source: sediment from site ElyBrook_90M | place: USA: Ely Copper Mine, Vershire, VT | collected 2017 | reverse complement strand
GATGAAGAGGGGGTCTTGGGAGGCTTCGATGATGAGGGTGAGCTTCATGGCGGGTTCGGCCATTTCAACGGCGGATTGGGGGGAGGAGTATTTAGCGCCGTCGACGATGTTGGCCCAGTAAATCAAGTCTGAGACGGGGGCAGTCTGAAAGCCGAAGTGGGTTTCGGCGATGTGGGCGATGAAGCTGGTGCAGGAGATGTAGGCAGGATCGAAGAACTTTTTTTGCTGGTTTTGAGGCAGCATCAGCCCATTTGCATCGAGTTGGGAGGCGAGGAAGTTGGCGCGATCCTCAGGGGTGAGGAAGGCTGACTGATGGTGGTCAAACCACCAGGTGACGCGGGGAGAGTATTTGAAGTCGACGATGGCGTTTTGGGTGGGAGTGTTGGGGTCGGAGTCGAATTCGGAATCGTCGAAGAGCGCACCGGCTCGGTGGACGAGGCCGTGGTATTGATAGTCAGCGGAAATGCCCTGGGGCGCGGCGATGCACTCGCGGTGGAAGCGAGTGAAGAGGGAGGCGGAGCATGCGCCGTCGAAACATTTGTCGTGATAGAAGACGCGAACGAGCAAGAGAGACTCCCTTTTGCAGGCCATGACCTGTGGGGCAGGCAAGGCGGGTAAAAATTACAGCGGAATAGATAAGAATCAGGTGTACGGCTGATTTAGTCAAGGCATTGCATGCAGCGGCCACCTGCGGTGGGGCAGACGCGCCTTCGGCGCAAGTGCAAAATCATATTTGGAACGAATAGGTTGGTGCAAACATATATCGAGTCAAATAGAATTCCAGTCAACGATTCAAAACCCAGCTGAATGTGAAGGAGTGTGTGATGGAGCCAGAAGTGGAAGTTGTGTCAGCGGAGCCGAGTGAGGCGGTGGCGGCTTCAGGAGCAGCGCATGGTGCATTCATCCGGACGATGATCAGGATCTTTGCGGGGCCGCAGGGATTACGCGCCGGGTGGTCGATTTTTTTGTTTGCAGTTTTTGAGCTGATGATTGTCGCGATACTGGGGACGATCTACAGCATTTTGCATTTGATGGGCAAGGAGCAGAGTTTTTCAGCGAATAATCTGATTGTGCAGATGGCGATGTTTGTGCCGGGAGTGGCTGGGGCGGCGTGGCTGGTGGCAAAGATCAACCGGCACCGATTTGACGCGTATTACCTGAGCGGCGAGGGGCGGGCGAAGAGATTTGCTGTGGGGCTGCTGGCGGGGTTTGCAGCGGTTTCACTGATGATGGGGACGCTGTATTTATGCGGGCTGGTGCGGTTTGGCGCGGTGGCACTGGCGGGGAGCGCGATTTGGATTTTTGCGGCAATGTGGGGAGTGGGATTTCTGCTGGTGGGATTCAACGAGGAAGGAACGTTCCGATGTTTTCTTCAGTATGTGCTGAGCCGGAGTATGAATTTTGTGACGGCGATGGTGACGTTTGCAAGTTTTGCGGCGCTGGCAGGGAGCATTCTTTTTCTGTCGGCAGTGATCAAGGATAAGCGGATATCAGCGGGACCGGAAAAAGTGATGCAGTGGCTGACGGGAAGCCCGATGCTGGGCGTATACCTGATGTTTGTTTTGGGGCTTCTGGTGTGCGTGTGGTTTTACCGGCGGGGGTCGGATGCGATGCGCTTCTGGCTGGCGTCGTGGATTGGATCGAGCTTGTTTGGATTGGTGCACACATTCAACCCCGGCGAAAACTGGATTGGAATTTTTTCAGCGGCGGCGATTGGATTTGTGTTTTGCGTGAGCGTGAAATTGACGGGGTCGGTGTGGTGGGCGATTGGATTTCATGCGGCGTGGGATTGGGGATTGACCTATTTTTACGGGGCGGCAGATAGCGGAAACCCAGCACAGGGGCATTTCCTCACAACATCGCCTATGGGAAATGCGCTGTGGAGCGGCGGTGATGCGGGGCCGGAGGGAAGCTTGCTGATTTTGCCGCTGATGGTGGTTGTGGTGGTGGGATTGAATATTGCTTATGGGCGGAAGAAGGAAGCGGCGGTAGAGATTGAGGGGAGTTAGACGATTGCGGGAAAGATGCGATTCCGGGTGAAATCGGTTTCAGAAAAATCCATCCTGCGTGACGGCAGGGTGGATTTTTTTGCTTATTGAGCGAAGGAGTGTGCTTTCGCATCGGAGGGTTGTTATTCTGTTGATGAACCATGAACAATTTATCAGCAACGACATTGCCCACAACGCGCAGGCGTAGAGATTGGCTTGGCCGCACGTTGAAGTGGCTGGGGATATTATTTGCTGCGTTGATATTGGCGGCGCTGGTGATTGCGATTGCGGGCACGCTGTGGCTGCGCTCGGCGGCGAAGCGCGCGCTGGCGCAGATGGATGGAGAATTGCATGTGGCGGGATTGAGCGCGCCGGTGACGGTGAAGCGCGATGCGCATGGAGTGCCTCATATTGAAGCGGCGAATGAGGCGGATTTGTTTTTTGCGCAGGGGTATGTGACGGCGTCGGAACGGTTGTGGCAGATGGATGCGTTTCGGCGACATGCGAATGGAGAGCTGGCGGAGATTTTGGGGCCGAGCCTGATTGAGCATGACAAGTTGCAGCGGGTACTGGAGTTCAGGAAGACGGCGGAGAGAATTTATCTTGGTTTGCCGAGTGAGGACAGGGCGCGCGCGGATGCGTATGCGAATGGCGTGAATGCATTCATTGCGCAGAACAAGGATCATCTGGCGCCGGAGTTTGCTCTGTTGCATTATCAGCCGAAGCCGTGGAGCGGCGCGGACTCGATGAGTATTGTATTGATGATGGCGGAGGATCTGGATTCGCATTGGCAGACGAAGCTGTCGCGGGAAGCTATTTCGGCGCGGCTGAATAATCCGAAGCTGGAAGCGGATTTGTATCCGGTAGGTTCGTGGAGGGACCGGCCGCCGACGGGCGTGCGCGTGGATTTGTCGCAGCCTCATGCAGAGCCGTTGCCGACGGATAATCCGGATGATGCGGAGGATGATGCGAGCCATGCGCAATTGAACCGGCCAGCGATGGATGAAGCCGAGGAGATGGGCCGGTTGAATGGTTTGCTGAAACTTGGCGATTGCGCGGAATGCGCGTGGGGATCGAATAACTGGGTTGTGTCCGGCGCGCATACGGCGAGCGGGAAACCACTGCTTGCGAATGATATGCATCTTGGGCTTAGCGTGCCGGCGATCTGGTTCATGGCAGATTTGGAGGCGCCGGGATATCACGCAACAGGAGTGACGCTGCCGGGTGTTCCGTTTGTGGTGGAGGGGCACAACGAACATGTGGCGTGGGGATACACGGCGCTTTATGCGGATGTGCAGGATTTGTATTTGGAGGCGCTCGACGGCAAGGGAAATTACCGCGCCGCGGATGGAAGCTGGAAGCCGCTGAAGGTTGAGCACGAGTTGATTACCGTGCGTTGGGACGAGAACGTAAAGCTTGATGTTCAGGAGACGGCTCACGGGCCGCTATTGAATCCCTTATTCAAAGTGGAGAAGCGGGCGATTGCATTGAAGTGGAATTTTTATGATGCGACGGTGACGGCTCCGGCACATGCGATTTACGCGATGAACAAGGCGGCGAATTGGAGCGAGTTTGAGAGCGCGATTGCGGGGTGGGATTTCCCGACGCAGAATCTTGTTTACTCGGACGACCAGGGGCGCATTGCTTACCACGCGATTGGGAAAGTGCCGATGCGGCCAGCGGGGCTGGTGGGAAAGATTGTGGCGGCTGGCGATGGGACGCATGAGTGGAATGGATTCATACCGTTTGACGGGTTACCGCACGTGATTGATCCGCCGTCAGGATTTGTGGCGACAGCAAATGCGCGCGTAACGACTGCGCAATCGCCGTATCAGTTGACGCTTGAGACGGTGGACCCGTACCGCATAGAGCGGATTTACAAGATGCTGGATGGAAGAGAGCAGTTGACGGCGAAGGATATGATTGCCGCGCAGACGGATATTTACAGCGAGGTGAACCAGGAGCTGGCGCACAGATTTGCGTATGCGATAGATCACTCGCAGAATCCGACGCAGCAGTTGAAACAGGCGGCGGATTTGATGCGCAGTTGGGACGGACGCATGGATGCGAATTCACCGGCGGCGTCGGTAGTGGCGTGGACGAAGACGGAGATGCGTGTGATGCTGCTGACACCGAGATTGGGCGATGCGGCAAAGGAGTATACGTGGGCTGAATCGGGTACCGCGATGGAAGAGATCGTGATGCACGCGAATCCGGATTGGCTACCGAAGGATTATAAAAGCTGGGATGCGTTTTTGACGGCAGTGGTGACGAAAGCGCTGGAACACGCGCCGGGAAATGTGACCGACTGGACGTATGGGAGCTGGCACGTTGTGGATTTGAAACACCCACTCAGTGCGTTTTTGCCGCTGGCGGGGCGGGTTGCAGAGATAGGGCCGTTGCCGCTCTCAGGAGACGGGACGACGGTGAAACAGGTTAGCGGGCAGGCGTTTGGGCCGTCGCAGAGATTCACGATGGATTGGAATAACGTGGATGGGTCGACGGAAAATATCACGCTGGGTGAGAGCGGGAATCCGTACAGTGCGTATTTCAAAGATCAGTGGAGTGACTGGTACAACGGGACGACATTCGCGCTGCCGTTTTCATCGGGAGCGGTGAATCAACAAACGACACATACGCTGCGGCTGGAACCGTAGAAGAGCATGATGGCATTAAAAAAAATACGCGCGGCAGTTTCAAAAACTTTTGGCTGGCTCAGTGAATCGAAGTTCACAGGCCCTGCACTGATTTTTTTAGCAGCGGGGCTGGCGTGGATACCGTACTTTGTGCGTGGGATGTCGTGCGGGCATGATTTCGATTTTCATTTTGAGTCGTGGTATGAGATTGCACGAGGGTGGAAGAGCGGGGTGCTTTATCCGCATTGGGCAGAGAGCCCGAACTGGGGCGCGGGCGAGCCGCGATTTGTATTTTATCCGCCGGTGACGTGGGTCCTGGGCGCTGCGCTAGGCGTGGTATTTGGATGGGGCCTGGCGACGCCGATGCTGATTTGGATGCTGCTTGCGGCGACAGGGTTGAGCGTGAGGGCGTTGGCGCGGGAGTGGTTTGGGGATGGAACGGCAACGCTGGCCGGGGCGATTGCGATATTTTCCGGGTACACAATGTTCAACGCATTTGAACGTTCAGCGTTCAGCGAGCTTGCCAGCGGTGCGCTGATTCCGCTGGTGGCGCTGTTTGCGTTGCGGCAGAAAAATGCAGCGAGCGGGAAGCTGGCGGCGAAGATTTTTGATGGGTCAACGCTGCCGCTGGCGTTGACGATAGCGGCGGTGTGGCTGACGAATGCGCCGGCTGCGGTGATGGCTTGCTACCTGCTGGCGTTTGTTGCGGCGATTGCGGCGTGGGTGGAGCGTGATTGGTGGCCGGTGGCGCGCGCGGTGATAGCGTTGGCTGTTGGGATGATGGCGGCGGCGATCTATATTTTGCCGGCGGCGTATGAGCAGCGGTGGATTGATATTGCACAGGCGATCGGCGCAGGGATGCGCGTAGAGGATAGCTGGCTGTTTGCAAAACATGCGGCTTCGGATATGGCGTTTCACGACGAGGTGCTGTGGGCGGCGTCGGTTATTTTGGTGGTGATGATTGCGGCGACGCTGGTGGGGTTTGCGATTGCGTTGGCACGAGGACAACTTGGGAGGGTGACGCGGCGCGGGTTGATGGTGCTGGCGGCGATACCGGCGGTGGTGCTGGTTATGCAATTCCCTTTTGCAGATTTTGTATGGCGTCATTTGCCGAAGCTGGATTTTTTACAGTTTCCGTGGAGGTTGTTGCTGCTTGTTGAGGCACCGATGGCGATTTTTCTTGCGGCGGCTTCGGTGGCGGCGCGGCGATGGCTGCGGGTGTTGATTGTGGGAGGATGGGCGCTGATTTTTTTGATGGTGACGGCGGGGTCGGGGCTGGTTTTTTATCAAACATGCGACGAGGATGATTCGATAGGCGGGCAGATTGCGAGCATCAGTTCGGGACTTGGCGTTGAGGGCACGGACGAGTACACGCCGAAGAGCGCGGACAATGCGCTTGTTGCGACGAGCCTTCCTGACGCGTGCCTGGTGAGCGATCCGATGACGAAGCTGGGCGATGGCGCGGCGGATACGACGCCGGCGTGGGATCAGGAACAGGGTACGTGCGATGCTACATTCACTGCGGCGGCATGGCGTGGAGAGCACAAGCGCATGACGGCGGTGACAGATGATGATGGGACGCTGATTTTGCGATTGCGCGCGTATCCGGCGTGGCGCGTGATGCTGAATGGGAAGCCGGTTGAGAATTTGGTGAGGCGCGATGATGGGCTGATTGCGATTCCGGTGAGCGAGGGGACGAACGAGATAGCGATTGATTGGATGACGACGCGGGATGTGTTTTGGGGACGGATTTTGTCGGTGATGAGTTTGCCGATTTTGACAGGGATGTGGTGGATGGAGAGAAGGAAGCGCGGCAATGCTGTGGCGAGTCAAGTTATAACAACGATGTAAAATGGATGTGATGCCAGTCGATATTAAAGTACTTGTGAGCCAGGGCGCTGCGGAGACGGATGCGGCGCTTGAACGGCTGTTGCCTGCGGCGACAGTAGTACCAGCCAGTATTCATGCGGCGATGCGCCACTCGACATTTGCGGGTGGGAAGCGGTTGCGGCCGGTGCTTGCTTACCAGGCGGCACGGACGATTTGCGGAAGCGTGCCCGAGGGAATTGCCAACCTGGGCGCGGCGCTTGAGATGCTGCATACTTACTCACTGATACACGATGATTTGCCGGCGCTGGATAATGATGATTTGCGGCGCGGGAAGCCGACGTGCCACGTTGTATATGGCGAGGCGATAGCGATACTCGCCGGTGATGCGCTGCAGACGCGCGCGTTTGAGGTGCTGGCGAATCTGGCTGCGCCGGCGGAAGCGACGGTGAAGATTATTGCGCTGATTGCGAATGCGGTGGGAACGGTTGAAGGAATGATCGGCGGGCAGGTGCTGGATATTGAGAGCGAGCACGCGAAGCCGACGGCGGAATTGGTGAATGCGATACATCGCGCGAAGACGGGTGCGCTGATACGCGTGAGCATAGTGGCGGGCGGAGTGTTTGCTGGCGCGACGGATGCGGATTTGGCGCGGCTGGATTTGTTTGGCCGCAAAGCGGGACTGGCGTTTCAGATTGTAGACGATATTCTGGATGTGACAGTGGATTCTGCGGCGCTGGGAAAGACGGCGGGAAAAGATTTGGATTCAGAGAAGGCAACGTGGCCGGCGGTTTTCGGAGTCGAGGAGAGCAAGCGTCAGGCGGCGGAGTTGATTGACGAAGCGTTTGCTGCGCTGGAGCCATACGGCGAGAAGGCGGAAGGCTTGAAGGCAGTGGCGCGGTATTTGGTGGATAGAAAGAATTAATTTTTTACCGCAAGAAAATTAATATGGGCCCACCCATGCGCTAAGAAAAAGCGCAAGGATGGGGCGCCCAATTCTTAGGTAGGACGGAAAAACAAAAGAAGAAAGAAAAGGCGCGGAATCGATCCGCGCCTTTTTGTTTTTGAATCGTGCTGATTAATCTCCGGTGGTTTCTGCGGTGGCGTCTTCTACCATGATGGTTTTTGCGTCGATGGAGAGGCAGTCGGCGAGGGCGCTGAAGCCTTCGTCCCAACGCGGACGGTTTTCGATACTGAGGCCTGCGATGGTGTAGTTCATACCGCGGTGAATTTCGTACCAGATGTTTTGCGCCTTCCAGAGATTTTGCGGGAACGGAAGGAGGAGCAGCAGGCGGGCGAGATTGAGCGCGCGGTCGAGATGTTCGAAAGAGCCCGGGCTCATTTGGAGATCGTGCATGGCCATCTTCATGCGCTCGTCGGCGATGTAGCCGAGGATCGCGGAATCGAGCTGCACATCGTCGGCCTTGGCGAGCTCGAGGTAGGATTTGAGGACGGCGGGGTCGATGGGGTCGCTCTCGAGGGTGCTGCGAATTCCCGCATTGACGGCGAAGCTTGCGGCGAGGGCGAGAGCTGGCGGCTTGGGCAGACCGGCGATGGAGAGATAGCGCATGAGGCTGGCGTGGTCCTCATAGATGGTGGTCATCGATGTTTCGATGCTCTGGAGAGTCGATTTGAGAATCAACTGAACGATCCTGTGCTGTTCGTCCTTGAAGAGCGAAGTGAGCGAGTAATCGATATTGCCGAAGTAGCGATCGAGCAAGCGAATGACGTCAGGGAAGTTTGCCTGCTGAACGCTGTTGATGGCCTGCTCAGAGAATGTTGCGAAGGAGGCGGCGTCTGAATCGAGGTAGGGCTTGAGGGCGGCGGTAATGTTCTGATCGCCGAAGTGGAGGACGGCGTAGACGAAGACCTGCTTTTTTTCGGTGATGAGGGATTCGACTTCAGCGCGGCCGAGAGCGAGTTTTCCGCGGCCGGAGGTGGTGAGGTCATGGGCGAGACGGTGGACTCGATAGCAGAAGAGATCGGTTTCATCGCCGTAGTTGGAGAAGACTGAGCTGATGGCGTAGTGCGCGGCGATGGGTTCGAGAGCGAGGGCGTTGGCGAGGACGTTGCGGTTGTAGATATCAGCGCCATTGCCTGCGCGAGGATCATTGGAGCGTGCCTGGCTCATTATCTCGATGAAGTTATTTTCGATTTGGCCGATTAGCTCACTGCGCACTCCACGCTCGCCGAAAATATCTCTGGCGAGTTGGAGAACGCGCCCAGCGTAGGCGATGATCTGGACGGTTTCAATGCCGGCGATGTCATCGAAGAACCAGCCGCAGCTTGTGTACATGAGCTGCGCATGACGCTGCAACTCCATGAGCTCAAGTACGCGGACGCGCTCATCAGGATTCAACGGGCGACCGAGCGCTGGATTTTGGAAGCGGTCGAGAAATGCGTCGACGACTTCAGGACGGCGATCGAGGATGACTTGAATGTAGGCATCGCGCGCATCCCAAATATTTTGAAGCAAATGATTGCCGAGTTCTTCAGTCAAGGGCGCAAGGCTGTCGCGCAGATTGTCGAGAGCATCACGCAGGGGGGCGCGCCAGAGTTGGTTGTATCCGGGCTTGCCGCCATTGCAACCGCAGTTGGAACGCCAGCGCTCGACGCCGTGAATGCAGCTCCAGGAGCTATTCTCGACGACTTCAGCTTCCATCTCCGGAGGAAACATTTCGAGATAGCTGGCGTAGTTGGTGAGCTTGACCTGCTTGTCCTTGTCGAGCAGGAGGAGGGCGTAGGCGAGCGCCATTTCGCCGTGCTTGTGATGATGGCCGTATGATTCGCCGTCAGTGGCAACGTGGACGAGCTGGGGTTGCGTGGAGTCGGTGAAGCCTGATTTGAGGCGGGAGACGAAATTTTCTGCGGAGTTCAGCAGACCTTCAAATGCGATGGCGCGGGAGACGGGGCCGTTGTAGAAAAAGACAGCGATGGAGAGGCCGGAAGCGAAGCGAACGAGATAGGGGCGGGTAGAATCGACGCTGGCGTTGGGAGTGTCGTTCCAGTTTGCGCCTTCACGCAGCGAGCGCACGCGCTTGCATTGATTGGGAGCCAGTACGGTGAAGCGGATTCCCTCCCGGGCCATGAGCTCGAGAGTTTGAGCATCGACGGCGGTTTCAGCGAGCCACATGCCTTCAGGTTTTGCGCCGTAGTGGTGTTCGTAATCGGCGATGCCCCAGCGGATTTGGGTGATGCGATCACGCGTGGAAGCGAGCGGCATGATGATGTGGTTATAGACCTGGGCCATGGCGGAGCTGTGACCGTTGTAGCGGCGGCGGCTGCGCTTTTCGCCGTCGAGGATGGTGCGATAGACGCGGGGAGCGAGTTCGCTCATCCAGCTCAGGAGGGTGGGGCCGAAGTTGAAATTGATGCGGGCGTAGTTGTTGACGATGCGGGTGATTTGATTGCGGGCGTTGACGATGCGCGCGGCGCCGTTGGTGGCGTAGCACTCGGCCGTGACGCGGGCGTTCCAATCGTGATAGGGAGCGGCGGAGTCCTGAGTCTCGACGGTCTCGAGCCAGGGATTTTCCCGGGGAGGCTGATAGAAGTGGCCGTGAATACAGATGAAACGCTTGGACGTTGGCATGGTTACTGCAGAGAATCCTCTACTCTCAAGAGTATTCGAACCGGTCACGCGATCATTAACGGAATTCGGATTTGAATTCGCGTTTACATAAGAGATTTTACTCGATAAGGATGGGTTGCGTTGGATTGCCGAGGTCAGGGTCAGCGCATATAAGACACCGCTCAGGGGCTAAAGCCAGCAGTATCTTTTAGGAAATTTACGGCATGACTGAAGTTGTGCCCTGACACTTCTACTCAAGCGAAGAAAAATTGGATGAGAAGTACCACGGGGATAAATGTCCGCGGTACTGCACAAAAAACATTTGTCAGAAGAAAAGCGAATCGCGTTTGTATTATTTGCTGGAGCGTCCGGTGGGCGGAGTGGATTTGGCGAGGTCGCATGCGCGCCAGAGATACCAACTGGCGACGGAGCGGTAAGGGGACCATTTTTTGGCGCGGCGCTCCATGACAGCGGGTTTGGGGAGATCGGCAGCTTCAATTGCGCGGGTTTTGGGGAGGCGGAGGAAAGTGAGCGCGAAGCCTTTGCGGACGCCGTAATCGGTGACGGGAAAAACGTCGGCGCGGCCGAGACGGAAGATGAGGAGCATCTCGACGGTCCAGCGACCAATGCCGCGAACGGCGGAGAGTCGAGTGATGATTTCAGCGTCGGGCATTTTCTTGAGAGCGGCATACTCTTGCACGGTGCCGTCGAGGACGCGCTCGGCGAGATCTTTCATGGCGCGGGTTTTGTTGGAGGAGACACCGCAGCCGCGCAGGAGTTCGTCGGGTGTGGAGAGGAGGGCTTTGGGGGATGGGTCGCCGCTGTAGAGATCGCGGAAACGGCCGTGGATGGTAGCAGCGGCTTTGCCGTTGAGTTGCTGATAGAGGATGGATTCGAGGAGGGATTCAAAAATTGTCACACTGGAGTCGACCTTCATGGTGAAGGGGCCGGCGCGTTTGATGAGGCCGGCGAGTTTGGCGTCGGCATTGGCGAGGTGCTCAACGGCTACATCAGGATCGAAGGGAAGTTTTTTCTTACCGTTGTGAATCATGGAACAAGTTTAGCGCACCACCTGCGGTGGGGCAGACGCCTTCGGCCTTGTCATTGAGAATCGATATGGATGATTCATTCCCAGGTCTCAGAAGCGAGACCTGGAGCACCCGGAATTTTAAGTTTGCATGGCTTGGACGATCAGAAGTACTCGCCGATTTCTGCGCGGATACGCTGGCGCATGGCGAGCCAGTCGCCGCTGCGGGTTTCAGGAATTGAAGGTGCGCAGATTGGATTGTTACGCCGGGCGGCTCTGAGGAGAAGAAAAGAAAGGAAGCTGCCCGCGATGATCAGGAGGAGATAAGGGGTCATGAAGAGAACACGTCCGGAGTTGCCATCAGGGACGACGAGGATGGTGTCACCGTACTCGGTTTTGTAGTAGTCAAGGATTTCCTGCTCGCTTTTTCCGGAGAGGACCATGGAGGTAACTTCTCCGCGCATCTGCTCGGCTTCCTGACTCATATGCTCGCGAATGTTCTGCGTGTAACAACACGGGGCCATGAGCTTCTCTTCAATGTTTTTGATTTTGACGCCCTGCTGTGTGGTGATGGATTGAGCGGTGGCGGAGAGAGCTGTGAAGGCCAGAAGAAGAGCGAGAAAGAAGCGCATATAGATTCCTTAAATGCCACGAATATCACTCATTAGATTTTATTGATTGAAGGGCCTCGCAATGTGCGGCATATTGCCGCAGAGACTCATTTTCCGGTACGCGAAAGCGAGGAAGCGGGGGCACCCGGAGTTTATTCGCGATCAATGATGGAGGTCGATATTTTTGGTTTCGTGAATCATGAGGAGGCCGCAGAAGGAGATGATGGCGGATGCGGAGAGATAGTAGCCGACGAATTGCAGGGAGTAGTGCGTGGCGAGCCAGGTGGCGGCGTAAGGTGCGATGGATGCGCCGAGAATGGCGGCGAAGTTGAAAGCGAGGGAGCTGCCGGAGTAGCGGACGGCGGTGGGGAAGAGTTCGGAGATGATGGTACCGAGAGGCGCGTAACTGAAACCCATGAGTGCGAAGCCGAGGGCCATCATGATGACGGCTCCGGCAGTGCCGGCGCTGAAGATGGGGGCCATGATGAGGCCAAAGAGGAATATGAGTGCGGTGATGGAGAGCATGGCACGCTTTCGCCCATTCTCGGCGAGGTAAGCGGAGATGGGCGTGGTGATGGCCATGAACAAGATGCAGAAGAGCTGCATGGTGAGAAATTTATTGCGGGGGAAGCCGAGTGCAGTGGTTCCCCAGGTGAGCGCGAAGACGGTCATGAGATAGAAGAGGACGAAGGTGGCGAGGCAGACAAGGACTCCCGCGAAGAGTTGATAGAAATGCGCAGTGAAGACGCGAGCCATTGGGAGGCGAACAGGGAGGGATTTATGGCGTGCGGCGGTGAAGGCGGGCGTCTCAGTGATGGAGAGCCGGACGTAGAGGCCGAGAGCGACGAGCGATGCGCTGGCGAGAAAAGGCAGACGCCAGCCGAAGGAGAAGAACTGGGCTTCAGTGAGGGATTGCGAGAGGATGAGGAAGACTCCGCCGGAGAGGACGAAGCCGAGAGGCGAACCAAGTTGGGGAAACATTCCGTACCAGGCGCGTTTGCCATGGGGAGCGTTTTCGATGGCAAGGAGGACTGCTCCGCCCCACTCACCGCCGAGGCCGAGACCCTGCGCAAATCTGCATGTGGCGAGGAGGATGGGGGCGAGGATTCCAGCGGTGTGATATGTGGGCAGGAGGCCGATGGAGACGGTGGCCAGCCCCATGGTGCTGAGGGCGGCGACGAGGGTGGTTTTGCGTCCGATGCGGTCGCCGAAGTGGCCGAAGAGCGCGGAGCCGATAGGACGGGCGAGGAATGCGATGGCGAAGGTGGCGAGCGAGGCGAGCATCGCCGAATTGGGATCAGTGGAGGGGAAAAATAATTTTGGAAAGACCAGGACGGCGGCGGTGGCGTAGATATAGAAGTCAAAATATTCAATGGTTGTGCCGGCGAGACTGGCGAGGAGAACCTGGCGCGGCGTGTTGACGCGATGAGACATGAGTGCGACCTCTGGTGATGCGGGGAAATTTTCGGGACTAAAGCCCCTTATCATTGAATTTTTCAACTTTGTTACCGGGGATAAGTCCCTGGCCTACTGGGTGAATCGCTGGTCTCAAAAGCAAGATCGGGGGCAGCCGATCTTCAATGATGCGAAGTGATGGCGTGGATGGCGAGGAGTTCTTCGAGGAGGGGCTTGAGGAGCTTGAGGTTGAGAGCGTTGGCGCCGTCGGATTTAGCGTTGGCTGGATCGTCGTGAACTTCGAGGAAGAGGCCGTCGATGCCGGCGGCGACTGCGGCGCGGGCGAGGAGGGGAATGAACTCGGGCTGGCCGCCGCTGACTCCGTTGGCCGCGGAGGGTTGCTGGACGGAGTGGGTGCCATCGAAGACGACAGGGGCGATTTTGCGCATGGTGGGGAGAGAACGGAAATCGACGACGAGGTTGTTGTAACCGAAGCTGGCTCCGCGCTCGGTGAGGAAGACGCGCTCGTTACCGGTGGAGCGGACCTTTTCGACAGGATGGGTCATGTCCCATGGAGAGACGAATTGTCCCTTCTTGATGTTGACGGCGCGATTGGTTTTTCCGGCGGCGACGAGCAGGTCGGTTTGGCGGCAGAGGAAGGCTGGGATTTGAAGAACGTCGACAGCTTCGGCGACGAGTTCGCATTGGGAGGGCTCGTGGACGTCGGTGAGGACGGGGAGGCCGGTGGATTCGGCGACGAGCTTGAGGATGCGCGTGCCTTCAACGAGGCCGGGACCGCGGAAACTTTTGACGCTGGTGCGGTTGGCTTTGTCGAAGCTGGCTTTGAAGATGTAAGGGATTTTGAGATCGCCGGTGATGCGCTGAATGGAGTCGGCCATTTTGCGCGCGTGGGTTTCGGATTCGATGACGCAGGGTCCGGCGATGAGAAAGAGTTGGCCCGTGCCCACATGGACGGGGCCAATTTCAAAGGAGTTCTTCAGGTTTGTGCTCACAACGGAATTTTATCGCGTCGAGCTGGGTCGTGGGTTGAATCTGTATGACTGACACAGAATCATAGTCCCTGGCGGTCGTTGCGCCGGCGTGACCACTCCCAGAGAGCGCGCTCAAGAGTGTGCAGCGGCGCAGGGCCGGGCATATCTTCCTGGGCTTTAATGCCGACTTGTTCAGTTAGCTTGTTGAGATAGTCGGTGTACTTCTGGTAGAAGTCGATGTTATGGCGCTCGTGGCCGAGAGCGACGAGAGTGCGAAAATCGAGGACCGCGTATTTCTCCGGATGAATGGCGGAGAGAACAGCGGTGGCAACGTGCATGTCGATACCGCGCAGAGATGTGAGTGACTCGATGGCCAGGCGCAGAGGCGTTTCCGGGTTGGCGACCAGTGCGAGGATTTGGCGGATGATTTTCTCGCTGTTTCCGATGAGGTAGTGGACGACGCGTTCAGATTTCCAGCGGACAATGATTTCGAGATTAATGAGCGAGTAGTCCCCTTTTAGGATGGAGGCACCAGCCTCGTAAGCGGCGCGTTCCAATTGTCGTTCACGCTCACCAGACTGTTCCCAATAATCCTCGGCGAGTTTGCTCAGTTCGCTTTCTTTAGCCTGCAGTTCAAAAAGTGCCATGGTGGAAAACTCCTTCATAAAAAAACAAAGTCACAGTAGGCTTTTGTCTAAACAGTTGTCAATACTCCAGCTCACGGTGTTCAAAAAGCCTAATTTTGCTGGATGAAAGATCACTTCATCAAGGATAACGCATTTATCTTCCGTGCCAAACAGGCTTTCGTTTTTCGAGAAATGCAGTGGTTCCTTCAATTTTGTCCTGAGTTGCGAACATGCGTCCGAAACCCTCGGCTTCGCGGGCCATGGCGCTGTCAAGGCGCAGTTCGAGCCCTTCGTCGACGGCGCTGATGACTTCAGAGACGGCGAGCGGTGCGTTGGCGGCAATGGCGAGAGCCAGCTTCTCAGCTTGTTGCATGAGCTCATCGGATTTGGCGAGTTCGTCCACGAGGCCGATGCGGTAAGCCTCTTCGGCATTGATGATGGCGCCGGTGAGAAGAATTTTGAGGGCAGCGCCGCGACCGACGAGGCGCGGAAGACGCTGGGAGCCACCGTAGCCGGGGATGAGCCCGAGCTTGACTTCAGGCTGGCCGAGCTTGGCATCGAGAGAGGCGATACGCAGAGTGCAGGCCATGGCCAGCTCGCATCCACCGCCGAGCGCAAAACCGTTGATGCAGGCGATGACGGGCTTGCCGAGTTGCTCGATGCGGCGGAAGATGGCCTGGCCGGCTTCGGAGTGAGATTGAGCTTCCATGTCGCTCATGGGAGCGAGTTCGCTGATGTCAGCGCCGGCGACGAAGGCCTTGTCGCCAGCCCCGGTGAGGAGCACGGCGCGAACGGATTCATCATTGCCGAGAGCGGTGAATGCGGCGTCGAGATCGGCGAGAGTCGCGGCGTTGAGCGCGTTGAGAACCTTGGGGCGGTTCACGGTAACGATGGCGAGCGGGGAGCGAATTTCAACGAGAAGATTTGTGAATTCCATACGGCCAAAGAGTAACAGATTCAAGTCGATGTTACGGTGATTGGTTGTGAGTAAGCAAGAGTTCGTATTCACAAAAACTACTTGTTTTTTGAGATGAGGGAGCGGGCGACGGCGTCGAGAACACCGTTGAGAAAGTTAATGGATTCGGCGCCGGAGTAGCGGCGGCCGATTTCGAGAGCTTCGTTGATGATGATGGGGAAGGGTGTGCCTTTGAAAGCGAGGAGTTCGCCGATGGCCATGCGCAGGAGATTTCGATCGACGGCGGGCATGCGCTCGATGCGCCAGTTGTCAGAGTGCTTGACGATGAGCTCGTCGATCTCTTCGCCGCGCTCGGTGGCGACGCGGAAGAGGTCCTCGGCAAAGCCCCGGACTTCGGGTTCGAATTCTCCGCCGGCGAGCCAGAATGTGGCGCGGACTTCGTCGATGCTCTGCTTTCCCATTTCGCGCTGAAAGAGCATTTGCATGGCGAGTTCGCGGGATTTTCTGCGGGTGCGGGTGGTCAACGTGCGCCGCCTTTTTGGATTTTTCGATTGACACTGACGAGTTCGATGGCTGCGATGGCGGCTTCAAAGCCCTTGTTGCCGGCCTTGATTCCGGCTCGGTTGAGAGCTTGCTCGAGGGATTCGCAGGTGAGGACTCCGAAGCTGTGGGGGATTCCGGTTTCCTGCTGACATTGACCGATGCCGCGGGCTACTTCAGTGTAGATGGCCTCGTAGTGAGCGGTTTCGCCACGGATAAGACAGCCGAGGGGGATGATGGCGTCAATTTTATTTGGGGATTTTGTTTCGGCGAGAGTGCGAGCGGCCATGGGAATCTCCCATGCCCCGGGTACGCGGATGATTTGAATATCTGTGCGTTTTGCGCCGGAGCGCAGGAGTGCGTCGAGAGCGCCTTCAAGAAGACGCTCAGTGATGACGGCGTTCCAACGGGCAACGATGATTCCGAAACGCATGCCGGCGGCGCTGAGGTCGCCTTCAATGGCGATGGGACGGCCGCGCTCAGGATCGGACAAGTCCCAGTCCCAAGCCCAGAAGCTGACCGCATGTCCGGGGATTGGTTCGACGGTGAAGATGCGCGATTTCCAGTTGGTGACTTCGATTTCGTCCGGCTGAATTTTGGGTGCGTTGGTCTTGAGCCACGCGGTTACGGCTTGATGGGTGGCATCGAGGTTGGTGACTTCAACGAGGATGTTTGCGGTGGATGGGCGCTTACCGAGGAAGAACTCCAAGTTGCCAAGCGGGGCAAGGAAGGATGCGCCTTCGCTAGCTGATTCCTTCCATCCGCGGCCATGCTCGAAGCCGAGTGCGGAGTAGAAGCTGCGCAACTGGGCGAAGGCTTCTTCCGATTGAGCGGCGTGGAGGAATGTGAGCGCTTTCAGCATGATTTAATTCTATCGTGTAGGAGCGAGTTGTCAGTTGTCAGTTGTCAGTTCTCAGTTGCCGGGTATTTTATGAATCGGCATTCAATAAAAAAGCCGTCCTGAGGGACGGCTTTTTTTCTGTTCACATTATTAAAAACTCAGAACTACTATGTGGTGGACCTGGGCTTGACGACGATGACAGTAGCGGGAACCGGGTTGTTGTTATTGTCGAGAAGTCCGGGGTTGATGGTCTGCGTATCCTGGGGCGTAATGCCTTTAATGACGTTGTTGACGTTGATGAAGTGGACAAGATTGTCGCCAGCGGTGGAGACAAAGAAGAGAGTGTTGTCAGGGCTGAAGGCTCCGGCCACTGGCGCGGTAATGTTGGAGGCGCCGGCGAGGGTAACGTAGCCGGGAGTGCCGAGTACTCCAGGGCCGGTTGGAGCCGTGAGGTAGTAGGGGAGGTTCGCGCCTGTTGCCGCACCGCTAGAAGGCGGCAGGTAGGTGACGAAAGCAAGATTCTGCGCGGATGATCCAACCGGTGTTCTCGAGGTGACGACCTGGTTGATGGCAGCGGCAGGAGTGGCGAATGTCAACGTGGTCTGGTTGAGCGAGTGGTAGAGTTCCAACGCAGGCATGGGATCGTTGTAATTGATTTGACCATTCAGCACGGACGGGCACTCACCAAATTGGCTGTTGGTGCCGACGTAACCGGGCGTTCCGGGTATGCCGTTGCTTGTAGCGAAGACATTGACGCCAATGTCATTGAGGGTCGCGGTAGTGGCGGAGTCAAAGGCGGCGCCGAGGATGTGCAGGCCATCTGAAGTAGCTGCAATGGCGTCATTTGGGATACCGAGATCATCGCCCTGCGGGAAGTAATTGGCGCCTGCGTAGTTGCCGACTGTGCCAGAGACGCACCAGGTGTGAGCAACAGTGTCAGGGAGCGCGAGATAAGCTCCAACGCCGGGAACGGTGACGGCGATCTTGTTGGCAACGCCGGTGTACTGTTGTTCGACAGTGGATGTGAGTGGCTCACTGTTCCAACCGTATGCGAAAGTGTAAGAGTAAAGCGTGTCGGTATGCCCTGGACCGGCGGAGGCTTCATCGACAACGTACAAGGTGCGGGAATCGGGTGTGAATGTTGCAGCTACACCGAGGCCACCATAGGACTGAACGGTACCACCATTTGGACGGTAGATGTAGAAGACGTTGCGGATCTGGTCGTTGATGAGAAGCATGGAGTTGTCAGGCGAAATGGCAAGCACCACGCCGGGGACAGAATAATCCTGCTTAGTCAGAGAATCAGAGTTGGCGTTATAAATCATCAAGGCGGTAGTTGAGCCCATGTAAATGTTGGTGCCGAGCGCATCCATAATCATGGAATTGGGCATGTAAGGAGTGCGTACGGTGGAGCCGACGGCGCCGGTAAGCAACTCGACCTGGGCGAAGTACTGCGATTGATTGGGCGCACCGAACCATGCGTATGTGCTGGCAGTTCCGGGGACGGTGATGTTGACCGCGTTGCTGGTGACCGAGAGGCCAGTTCCCTGCACGCCGACCTGATTGATGGGCGCAGGATTGCAGTTGGCAGGCTGGCAAACGGCGTAGATGGAGGCCGTGCCGGGAAAGTTGGCTGCAATACTGCCGGTGGGCGTAGCAGTGACATCGACGACGTTGGTGGATTGGTAATTGAGTGTGAGACCAACTATCGGGTTGTCATTGATGTCGGTAGCCGTGGTGGTGAGGTTTTGAGTTACACCCTGCGTGACCGTGCCCGAGGTTTGACCATTGAGCAGAATCTGAATCGACTTGGGCGGGCAGGTGGAAACAAAACCAGCCGAGGCGCCGGTTCCGGAGTTGGAGGCGGTAATGGCTGCAGTGCCCGGCTGAACCGCAGTAAGAACGCCATACTGGTCAATGGTAAAGATGGAAGTATTGCTGGAAACGTAATTGAAACTACCGATGACGCCGCCGCATGAGGGGACACTGGTGACGCCTGGGGGCAGATTAGGGCAGAGGTAATCAGCGGGTGCGACTGATGAAGGCGCGCACAACTCGAATTGCGTAGTTCCGTTGGAGTAGCAGGCCTGGCCATCGAGCTGCGAGGTCTGCCCCTGCGAGAGACAGGCGCTTGGCCCCGAGAGCGCGACACTGGTGATTTTAGGATGGACAATGACCGTGACCGGGTTCGAGGTAACACCGCCGGCAGATGCCGTGACGTACACCGTGGCATAAGGCATGCCATTGGTAGAAGGCATGGGATTGGGGAAGTAGCAAATGGTGAAGTTAGGAATGCCGCCCGGCGAGTTTCGGTTCCATGTTCCGGCGCAGAGATTACCACTGGGCGAGATGTCGATCAGCTGATTATTGGATGTGCCGTACTGAAATGAAGAGACTGAGGCATTTTGTCCCTTGCAGGTCGTTGCGACCGGCGAAGAGATTTGCTGAGTCATACCGAAGGCCAACGAGAGTGCCGTCGTGGCGGGCTGCAATGTAATGGCGTTCACGTCGCCTAGTTTGGGACCATAGCCAAGTCCGTTGCAATAGTTGCCAGCCGGATTGCGAATACACCCGGTGATGGATACCCCGGCAGGAATTGCCAGGCACAATAAAATGACAAGCGTCAAAAACCGCCGCATGAATCCTCCCCGCGCCGCTCGCTTGAGAGCGGAACGGACAAAGCTGAATATCAGCAAACAGACGACTGAAACTCAGCCTAATCTTGATGAAAAAAATCGTGTTTTCCTGGACGTGGCCATCAGAAATTCTGAAAAGAGCACAAAACCACGCAACTCAGGCTGGACGTTCGGACGACACGATACCTAGGGTAAAAGCCCCCCAAATCGCTCTCCGTGCGCACATTCCAAGTGTATCAGCACGGGCCGGATTCAGGGAGGTGCAACTGGATTCCGGCGACCGGCATTTGGATAACGATGGAAGACTCAAAAAGAGCGTACTTCAATAGACGCACGGGGGTGCGTGGGGAGAGCGGGGATGGTGAATCTTACGGGGCCATTTCAGTTTCGAACCATTTGACGGTGCGGGTGATGACGTCCTTGCGGTGCTCGGGGTCAGAAAACATATGGCCTTCATTGGGATAGACGACCAACTCGGTTTTGACGTGCTGGTCGCGCAGGGCGTGCCAGAACTCGTAGGACTGGGGTGCCGGGCACTCGCCATCTCGGTCGCCAACGACGACTAGCGTCGGGGTGTGGATCTGGTGAATGAAGTTGATGGCGGAGCTTTTTGCGTAGACGGCGGGGTCGTCATAAACGCTTGCGCCGAAGAATGGAATCATCCACTGGTCGATGGAGTTTTCGCCGTAGTAGCTTTGCCAGTTTGAGATTCCGGCACCTGCGACGGCGGCGCGGAAGCGATTGGTTTGAGAGACGGCGAACATGGTCATGAATCCGCCGTAGCTCCATCCGGCGAGGCCGATGCGTTTTTGGTCGACGGGATATTTGGCGAGGACGGTATCAACTCCGGCGAGTATGTCGCGCAGGTCGCCGTAGCCGAAGTCCTTGACATTGGCCTTGGTGAAAGCCTCACCCTGGCCGAAGCTGCCACGGGGATTGGCTTCAAGGACAAAGTAGCCGAGAGCGGAGAAGAGCGTGCCGCTCATGCCGCCCATACCCCAGCGCGATTCCGCGGAGGCGGAGGGACCGCCGTGGACGAGGACGATCATGGGGAATTTTTTTCCGGCGTCGCGGGCGGGATCGTAACCCTTGGGTTCGAAGAGCCAGCCCTGCACGCTGAATCCTTCATTTTTCCAGTGGAGGGAATGAACCTTGCCCCATGCTGGGGTGAGCGAGTCGTTGAAGTGGGTGAGTTGCATGAGCCCGGCGAAACCACCATTGCCGGCCATGCCAGTGCCGGGACGCACGCCGTAGATTTCAGGCGGGTGCTCGTAACTGCTTGCGGTGAAGACGAAGAGCCCGTGGTCGCTGGTGGAGGAGAGGCTCATCTTCATACGGCCGTCACCGATGGATGCGGGAACGGTGAAGATGGGCGAGCCGAAGTTGACTCCGTCCGCGCCGAGAGTGCCGGAGAGATGAAGGCGGACGAGTTGCTGATTACCGGCGGATTCTTCAGTGAGGTAGATGTGGTCGTTGTCGGCCCAATCGAGCCAGACTGGAGAGGTGGGTCGTCCGGCGGTGAGGTCGCGCGGCTCGCCACCTTTTGCGGAGATGATCCAGAGGTCGCCGCCAGTTGATCCTTGATCGCTCATGAGGCCGCCGATAAAAGCGATGGATGCGCCGTCAGGAGACCAGCGGGGCACGGCGATTTGGAGTCCGTGGAGAGGGCCGGAGATTTCAGCGGGGGCGAGGACCACCTGCGGCTTGGAAAATTGCGCGTCATTTTTATCAACGTAAGCAAACTCTTCGCTGTAGAGTTTGGCAACCCACCAATTGTTTTCTCCGGGAGGGTTGGCGGCGATGAAGGCGAGGGCTGCGTTGTCGGGACGCCAGTTGAATTCGTAGACGTGGAGATTTTCAGGAGTGGCAAGCAGTACCGGCATCGGTCCATCGACATCTGCGCGAGCGATGGCGACACGCTGAATCTCGAGGCCGTCTTCGCCGATGACGCCGGATGGCGGCTTCATGGCGGCGAGTGCGCCGGAGGGCCGCGATGCGCCTTCGACATAGAGGAAGGCGATGTGGCGGCCGTCGGGCGAGAAGGCGGGAGCTTCGACGAAGCCCTTGAGATCGGTGATGCGAAGGGGTTTGGAGTCGGGCTCAATGGACGAGAGGAAGAGATTTTGCTGGGGATTTTTATTGCATGCGGCAAGGAAGGCGATGCGCGTTGAATCGGGCGACCAGATGACGCTGCCCGCGCTGCAATCGTTGCCGGCTGAAATGAGGTGGCCCTTGTCTTCTTTTGTGAGGCCGAGATCGCCGTCGCTGTTACGCGCGATGACGCGGATTTTCCCCTGGCCTTCACTCCACTCGACGTAATGGCCATCAGGCGAGACGGAGACTGAGCCGATGTAATGCGCTCCGTGTGCGCCTTTCATCGCATCTTCAATGTTTGTGCGCACGTCCGATGTGGCGGAGTCTTGTTGCGCTGTAGATGCGAGCGAAGCGGTGAGGACGAGAGCGAAAAATACGGCGCATAGTGTGGCGCGCTTGAGTGAGGACCTGAACATGATTGGCGCTCCTGAGGAGGAAATCGAAGTGCAATTGAATTTGGGTAAATTGTGGATAGTTTCATTTATAGTTTACCCATGCCGGATGAGAAAGAACCAAAATTGGACGCTGCTGACGAAGCCGGTGTTGAGATGCGCAAGGTCGACGCCGAGATCGTTGCGGAACCTGCGCTCGAAGAGAGCGAAAGAGAAGAAGCTGTGCACGCTGAAGTGGAAGAGGCTGTTGAACGCGAGAACAGCAAACCGGGAAAGCACAAGAAGAGCCGGAAGGTGCAGCGCTTCAATCCGCGCGAAACGAAGCGGGAAGAGCAACTGGCGGGCTTGCCCTTAGCCACATTCAAGCAGCGATTAATAGCGTTCGCGATTGACTTTTTGATTGTCTGCATCATTGGCTCAGTGGTGGCGTCCTTTGTCCCATTCCTGGTCGTCAATATCTTCCACGTGCAGCCCGCCCCCGTTGAAACAACAAATGGCGCAACCCGTGTTCATGTTGGCTCAACAAGTTTTGATGTCAAGTTGCCTGGAGACCCAGCGACGGAGAAACTGGTTGAGATTGTTCAGATCATCACCATCCTGTTTTACTTTGGGCCAACGGTTTGGCTGACGAATGGATTGACGCTGGGCAAGCGCATCATGAAGATACGCGTGGTCTCGCTGACGCATGAGCGGATCACGCTGTGGCAATCGTGCGAACGGGCACTGGGTTATGGCGCATCAGGGCTGGAAGCGGGTTTTGGATTTTTTCAATTTTTTATATACAAGAACCGGACGTGCGTCCATGACCGCATAGCGGAGACGATTGTGGTGATGGATGCGCGAATAAAAAAACAAGAGACGCGCAAATAAATCATTGCGTGGTTATTTATATTGAACGTATGTCAACCTTCCCCGATAAAGCTGCCATCAAGATGACAATCCGCGAACGCATACGAGGTGAGCGGCGGTACAACCCGCATGGGACGCGCCGCATGGAGGCACTGGCCGGGGTGAAGCTGGCAAGCTTTAAACATCGCTTTTGGGCCTTTCTGATTGATTCGGCGCTGATCGCGATCCTGATGGCACCATTTGGAGTCGCGTTGAATTTCGGCATGAGCAAGATTATCGATTCCTTCGAGGAACACAAGCAATCGAAGAGTATCCACATCGAGACCAGCCGCACTGATCCGAACGATCCCACGAAGAAGATCGAAGAGAAGCGTGATATCCCAATCGATGATAGGAAGGAAGAGAAAGAGACGGCGGATTTTTTGGATCTTGCATTTGGATTGGTTTATTACGGCTTTTTTCTGCGTACATATAATGGCCGCACACCGGGGAAAAAGTGGATGGGGGTTCGCGTGGTCTCATTGACGGGCGAGCGGATCTCGCTTTGGCAGGCATGCGAACGGACGCTTGGGTATGGCGCATCCGCGCTTGAAGGGGGATTTGGATTTGTGCAGTTTTTTATCAATCCGAACCGCTGCTGCGTGCATGACCGCATAGCGGAGACGATTGTGATTGAAGATCCGCCGCGCGAAAAGAAAGCAGCACAGAATGAGGCGGAAATTGTGAAGGAAGCGGCGCGCATAGAGGCGGAGGAGGCCCGGGCCATTGATGAAGAAGTACTCAACCAAGCAGAGCATAATACTACCGTGTCGTAGACAATCACAGGGAGAAGCCGCCGCAGAAGAATCGTGGATAAGTGTAGAGATATGTAAGCATTACGAGTTTCGTGATAAATCTCAATCAGATAGGCTGAATTGGCAATTCGCATCTCCATTTTTTCTGAAATTACTCCTGCCGGAAGTTGCAGACAGGTCTATAATTGAGCCGATTTAGAAATTAGATATGCCGAATGCTCAAGCAATTCGCGCACCTGTCAAACGTAAAGAGCGTCATTACTGTCACCACAACAAAGAGCGCTCGGAGTCACTGGTCGGCAAGCCCCTGGCCACGTTCACGCAGCGATTGCTGGCCTTCTGCATCGATCTACTCATTGTTGAAGTTGCAACAGCCAACGCAACCGAACACATCCACAACATCACGGCAGACCATCTGAACATTAATGTGTTTCATGATTTTGTACGGGGATTTTGGCTGCTTGCCTATTTTGGTCTAGCCGTATGGATGAGCAATGGATTAACAATTGGCAAGCGGCTGATGCAAATCCGCATACTTTCGCTGCGAGATGAAAACATCACATTATGGCAAGCAATAGAGCGCGCGCTGGGTTATGGTGCATCGGCGATTGAAGCGGGGTTTGGATTTTTCCAGTATTTCCTGCATCCCAACCGCGCATGCGTCCACGACAGGATTGCAGAGACAATCGTGGTGAAGGAGCCATGGCAGAAGAAGAAAGAGAAAGAAGCGGTGAAAAAAGAATCAATTGAAGCAGACAAGGTTGAATTAGAACCGGTCATGCAAAACGAGGAGATTACTGGTATACCCGTTTCATAAAAAGGCCCCGCCGATTGAAAGCAGCGAGGCCGTAGATTCAAGAACGAATTTCACACAAAACACATTTTATTTCTGCACTGGCGCGTCCGCAGCCTGGGGGACGACGTAGACCTGAGTGGGTGAGTTGACTTGCGTGCCGGGTGCGCTGAGCTTGAGGTGAAAGGGTTGGATCTCGGGTTTGTTTTTGAGCGGTGAGCTGAAGCGCAACTCGTACTGATTGCGGAAGCGACGGGTAAGCTCGTCGAAGAACGGCTCAAGGGAGACGGGATTACCGTAGCCGTTCCAGAAGTTCTTGCCGCCGGTGGCTTCAGCGATGGTGGAGAGCTGGTCCTGTCCGATATTGTTGCCCATCATGGTTGAGTCTCTGAAGCCCTGGTTGGCCCAGTAGAGCGTATCAACGACGACGCGACCACGTGATGCGTCATCCATGGCGGTCTGAATGTATGGGTTATCGGTACCGAGGCCGCCATGGTAGGGATCGTTGCCATCAGTGATCATGACGACTTCCCGACGCGCATTGGGGTCTTTCGAAGGCCAGCCTTTGATGAGCTCGGAGAGGCAGAAGTAAGGACTACCGTTGGTGCCAACGCTTCCGCTGGGAAGATGGATTTCCTTCTTCAACATGGCCGGATCAGAGGTGAAGGGGCCGCTGAGCTGAGTGCCGCCGTATTCCATATATCCGATGGTGGCGCTGGTGTTGGGGGGAAGGTGATCAAAGAAATTTGCAATGACATCCAACTGACCGCCGAGACTGGTGCGCGAGGAACTGTCCATGAGGATAACAAGTTCGATGCGATCCTCCGGCTTGTTCAATTGCTTCCAAACGGAGATCTTGGCGTTTTTTCCGTTGACTTTGACAGAGAGGTCCTGATTGATAACGCTTGCGGGAATTTGGCCGTCGGTTTTGGGGAGGACGGTGATAATGGCCTCGCCGGTGCCCATCTGCGATTCATGTTGCGCGATGAGCTGGGTGGCGAAGCAACCAAATACAACTACAAAAAATGTAATGAATTGTCCGAAAACTTTCTTGTTCATTGCTTTTCTCTTTCCTGCGCCAACATGTGCTGGGGATTGGCGCAACAACATATGCCTAATTATTGGACGGTGAAATCAGAAAAGAGTTCCCTCTAAATATTGAGGTCAGAGGTGAGGGATTTTGGATCAGATGAAAAATATGAGCAAAACAAGACAGTCAGCCTATAAAAGGAACCCCGGGTCTCAGAAAGCGAGACCCAGGGCGCCCTAAGCATTAGGTGCTACTTGGAGGTTTCCTCTTCGGCAACTTCGGCGACTACCTCAACCTTTGGCTTGGGACGGTCAACGACGCGAGTGCCGAGGTCAGAGGCGATGCGCTCTGTGGTGATGGCCTCGATGATGTCGCCTTCCTTGAGGTCAGTGAAGTTGGCCATGCCGATACCGCACTCCATGCCGTTGGAGACTTCGCGAACATCGTCCTTGACGCGCTTGAGGGAGCCGATTTTTCCCTTGTGGATTTGCTCGTCGCCACGCATGACCTTGACTTCGGAATCGCGACGAATGACCCCATCGAGGACACGGCAGCCGGCGATGGTGCCAACCTTGGGAATCTTGAAGACCTGGAGAATCTCGGCGCGTCCGAGGTAGTTTTCCTTGTAGGTCGGATCGAGAAGTCCGAGCATGGCCTTCTGAATTTCGTCCTGCAACTCGTAGATGATGGAGTGCTGACGAATTTCGACGTTCTCCTGATGCGCGAGCTCTGCAGCTTTGCGTTCGGGGCGGACGTTGAAGCCAATGACGATGGCGTTGGAAGCGGAAGCGAGCAGAATATCGCTTTCAGTAATGGCGCCGACGCCGGTGTGAATGACCTTGATGCGCACCTTCTCGGTGGACATGCGAACGAGCGAATCGGCCAGCACTTCGACCGAGCCGGTGACGTCGCCCTTGAGAATGATGGGCAGATCCTTGATGCCGGCAGTGCGAATCTGCTCGGCGAGACCTTCAAGCGAGACGCGGGAGCTCTTGGCGAGTTGTGCTTCGCGCTCCTTCATTTTGCGGTACTGCGCGATTCCCTTTGCCTTGTCGCGATCCGCAACGACGAGGAACGTGTCGCCGGAATCGGGCATGGCTTCGAGTCCGAGGACTTCGACCGGAGTCGAGGGTCCGGCGGTTTCGAGCGGGCGTCCGCGATCATCGAACATGGCGCGAACCTTGCCGAAGGTGTTGCCGACGATGTAGCTGTCGTTGATGCTGAGTGTGCCATCTTGAACGAGAACGGTGGCGACTGTGCCGCGCCCGCGATCGAGCTTGGCTTCGAGGACGGTGCCGAGTGCCTTGCGTCCCGGGGTCGCCTTGGGAGCGCGAATATCGGAGACGAGGCAGATCATTTCGAGCAGCAGGTCGAGGTTCTTGCGCTTCTTCGCCGAGACTTCAACGAAGACAGTTCCCTCTTCACCGACGGCCCACTCTTCAGGAATCAGGCCGCGATCGGCGAGTTGCTTCTTGACGCGATCCGGATTGGCTTCGGGCTTATCGACCTTGTTGACGGCGACGATGATGGGAACGCCGGCGGCCTTGGCATGATCGATGGCCTCAATGGTCTGGGGCATGACGCCGTCGTCAGCAGCGACGACGATGACGACAATGTCAGTGACCTTTGCGCCGCGTGCACGCATGCGGGTGAAGGCTTCGTGACCGGGGGTATCAAGGAAGACGATCTCGCGACCGCTGGCCGGAGAACCTTCCTTGGCGAACTTAACTTTGTATGCACCGATGTGCTGGGTGATGCCGCCCGCTTCGCCGGCAGCGACGTCGGTCTCGCGGATTGCGTCGAGGAGCGAGGTCTTGCCGTGATCGACGTGACCCATGACGGTAACGACAGGGGCGCGTGGAACTTCGTGCTCGTCGATGTTGTTGCTCTCGAGAATTTCTTCGAGACTCTCGTTGGCAATCTCTTCTTCGTAGCTGATGACGGTGGCGCCGGCGCCGAATTTTGCGCTGAGCTCCTTAACCATCTCGGCATCGAGAGATTGATTGACGGTGACCATGACGCCGCCCATGAGCAGGCTGGCGATGAGGTCCTTGGCGCGGATTTCAAGCTTCTCGGCGAGGTCCTTGACGCTGATGCCTTCAGTGACGGTGATCTGCCGCGTGATGGGCACGGGCTCGTTGGAGTTGTAGCTTGCGCCGCCGAAACGTGGAGGCGGCACAAAGCCCTTCATCGGGCCTTCCTTCGTCTTTGGATACTGGGTGCGTGCGCCGCCGCGGCCCTTTTGCGGGGCGCGTTGTGGGCGCGGTGCCTCGTTGGGTGGTGGTGCGCCGCCGGGAGTGAAACCGCCGGGACGAGCGCCGAATCCCCCGGGGCGTGGTGCACCAAAGCCGGGGCGACCGCCTGGGCCTGAAGGCGCGCCGGGACGGGTTGGATGCTTGGGACGAGGACCGCCAGCGCCGGCAAATTGGCCGGGGCCGCCCGGGCGCGGTGCGTAACCGCCGGGTGTGCTTCCGGGAGCACCGGGGCCTGAGGGACGTGCGCCGCGATCAAAGATGGGACGGCCGCGTTGCGGAGGTGCGCCGGGCGCGAAGGAGCCGGTTGAGGCTGGGAAGTTTGCCGGTGGCGCGGTTGGATGGGCTTTGTAGACAGGACGCGGTCCGGTTTGCGGCATGACGACGCGACGCGGTGCAGCTGCTGACGGCGCGGCCTCAGCGGTTACCTCAGGAATCTCTTCCTGAATGGGCGCTTTTGCTGCGGGTGCAACAACTTCAACTGGCGGAGGCGCGACCTCAACTGGCGGCGCGACAGGGGGAGGCGCGACCGGCGGCTTGACGACGACTGCGACGGTTGGCGCTGCTGCTGCCGGCTTGGTGACAACGGCTGCCGCCGGCGGTTTGCTGGCGATGGCCGGGGCGGCGACGGTTGCGGCCGGGGTGACGATATTTGGAGCCTGACGCGGCTGCGGAACAATCTTGCGCGGCGCTGGAGTTGCGGGCTTTTCCGGTTCAGCGGACTTGACTGACTGGGCGGGCTTGGCTGGTGCGACTGCAACAGCGGGAGGCGCGGCGGCAACAGCGGGCGGAGTCTTTTTGACTGCGACCACCGGCGGGGCGACCTTGACAATGGGCGGCGGCGCTTGACTTCCACCAGCCTCGGCCTGCTTCTTGGCCAGAACGGCTTTGAGAACATCGCCTGGCTTGGAGACGTGGGAGAGGTCAATTTTTGGAGCGATGACCTGCCTGCTCCTGGACGAGGAGGCAGACGAGGAGCTGCTGGGCTTTGCGCCCGGGTCAAAGTGCGCACGAACCCTGGTGGCCTCAGACTCTTCAATGGAGCTGGAGTGGGTTTTGCCGGCTCCCATGCCCAACTCATTCAAGACGTCGAGAATCTGACGGCTTTTAACTTCAAGCTCACGCGCGAGATCGTTGATTCGAACCTTACTCATCCGCCTCTTTTCAATTCTTGCTCCCCGGAATCCGCTAGATCTTCATAAAATCCTCGCGGTTGGGGATGGTTGCATTGTTTCGGTTACGTTCAAATGTGTTGCTTGTGACTGCTTTGCTTATTCTTGCGCGGCACATACTACTCGCCGCCCTCAATTTTTTCTTCAGCCATCTCGTCGGTTGCGGCTTCTTCAGCGTCCTCTTCTTGTACCTCAAGGACAGACTCCGCTTCTTCAAGAACTTCGGCGGAATTCTCCGCTTCAGCCTCTTCCTGGTCGGCAACCTGATCCAGAATCTTTTCGTCCGGGTCAACTTCGCTGGGGATTTCCTTCGTTGCCTCGGCTTCAGTTGCTGTGTCCGCTTCGGTCAGGGCCTTCTTGGCACGCTTCTTCTTCGCCGGCTTCTCAGCAGCTTCACCCTCGACTGTAGCTTCGCCCTGGTTTGCCGGGTCGATCTCAGTTGCTTCAACCGATGCAGCGGGCTGCTCGCCCTCTTCAAACTGTCCGAAGTAGTGGCGCACGGCGACGCTGATCTTCTCAAGTGTCTTTTCGCCGATGCCGGGAATCTCTTCGAGCTGCTCGGGTGTCATATCGGCCAGTGATTCAACCGTTGTGATTCCGGCAGCGACAAGCTTCTGGATGATCGCCTCACCAAGCTCGGTGACCTGTTCAATGGGGGTTGAAGGACCGCCGGAGAGAGCCTGCATCTGCTGCTCAACTTCCTGGCGCTTTTCTTCTTCGCTCTTGATGTCGATCTTCCAGCCGAGGAGACGCGCGGCGAGGCGGACGTTCTGCCCCTTCTTGCCGATGGCAAGCGAGAGCTGGGTGTCGTCGACGATGACTTCAAGCTGCTTTTCGCCGAGGTCGGTAATGGAAACGCGGCTGACCTTGGCGGGCTGCAACGCTTTCTCGGCAAAGGTGGTGATCTCATCGTTGTATTCGATGATGTCGATTTTTTCACCGCGCAATTCGCGGATGATGGACTGTACGCGCATGCCCTTCATTCCAACGCAGGCGCCGACCGGGTCAACGTCCTTGTCGCGGCTCATGACAGCGATCTTGGTGCGCTCGCCGGCTTCACGGGCGATGGCGCGGATGGTGACCGTGTTGTCGTAAATCTCTGGAACTTCAGTCTGGAAGAGGTTCGAGACCAACTCCGGAGCGGCGCGCGAGACGATGACCTGTGGGCCCTTGGCGGTGCGATCAACCTTGAGCAGAACCACGCGCACACGTTCGCCAACGGCGAAATTTTCAATGCGCGATTGCTCACGCTTGGGGCAGCGGGCTTCAGCTTTGCCGAGGTCGAAGATGATGTCCTGACCTTCAATGCGCTTGACGGTCGCGTTGAGGACTTCCTTTTCGCGATGGGCGTACTCGTTAAAGATGGTGTCGCGCTCGGCCTCGCGTACCTTTTGAAAGATGACCTGCTTGGCGAGCTGCGCAGCGATGCGGCCGAGTGGCGTGGTGTCCTTATAGAGATGAATCTCGGAACCTACTTCAACGCCCGGAGCCAACTGGCTTGCCTCGCTGAGCGTGATGGTGTTCAGAGTGTCTTCGACTGGCTCGTCATCGGCGACGACGGTCTTGTAGACGTAAGCGCGAATCTCGCCCTTTTCCTTGTCCAACTCACCACGCATGTTTTCCTGGGTCTTGTAGTACTTGCGCGTGGCAAGGGCAATGGCCTCTTCGATCGCCGTGACGACGATCTGCGGGTCGATGCTCTTCTCGTTGCTCAGCATCTCGATGCTCTGGTACAAAGCGCTGGACATACCTTCTGCCTTCTCTTCTTCCGCGGGGATGATGCTCGGCGGAATTGTTTTTCTTCAGCGGAGCACTGGCTCCGAATTTTTTCAACTCAAACGACCATTAAATCTCTGCGATCAATCTTGCTTTCTCAATGTTGCTGATCTCAATTTCAACACTTTTGACGCCGGTCTTTCGGCTTTTGGAATTCTGCTTCACGGCATCGAGATCGATGGCAATGAAGCCGAGTTTCGGCGCTGCTAACAACCTTCCCTGCCAGTGACGATTTCCGGCGATCGGCTCGAAGGTCTGAATCTTGACCAGGCTGCCCGAGAAGCGCTCAAACTCTTCAGCGCGGGAAAGCTTTCTATCCAATCCCGGCGAGCTGGCTTCAAGCGTGTACTCGGCTCCGGGAATCAAATCTTCAACGTCGAGCAGAACGCCAAACTCACGGCTGAACTCTGCGCAATCTTCGTGCGTGATGAAGGAGAGATGCTCAATCGGCATCCGGCCTTCAAGCAGGCGCTCGGGAACTTCAAACTCGATAGCCGCTTCGCCTTCAGCATCTGCCGCTGCTTTGGCTGCTGCAATTTTTTCGGCCAGCTCGGCCTTCATTTTTGCGCGGCCGGCTGTGTTTTTCTCCAGGAAGACAGTGAGGACACGGCTTTTGCCGCTTCCGATCATTTCAAGATCGACGACACTGAGCCCGTGCGAGGCTGCGACCCGATCGGCTGCTGCGCGAATTTTGTCGAGCTCTACTGCCATCCGTCCTTCTTGAACCAACTCTGTTAGGCCTGAAAGTAGCGCTCTAAAACCCCTTAACCCCGAGTTCAGAGCGTGACTCCGACCTACCGCTGAAGCCGAAAAGCACTTCGAGCGGCGCTTGCTGCAGATTCGAAGAACATTTTCGAATCAACGCTTTGTGGCGATTATTGCGGCGACCTTCGCCCGGCCCAACAGGCCGTTTTTACGCCAAATAAAAAGTGGGCCGTAAGCCCACTCATCTCTCCGCCAGCCGGGAAAAACACGCACTGGACGGACAAACTCGTCTGCACTGTCAAGGATACGACGATTCGGGTGGGAATTCAAGTCAAATCAAAAACGGGTGCTGGAAGCGGGAATTTGGTTGCGCCTAGAACTGAGCGGAATTCGAATTCCTGGCTCCCGCCACGTCAATTCCGGCCAAACGCTCAATCACCTTACAAATTTCAACTTCCTCTAAAGCAGCAACGTCGGCGATGCGTGATACTGGTAGCTGCAATCTTACACACACATCGCACAGAGGTTAGCACAATGCGTCCATCGACTGTTGGCTCCATGATTCTGATCGCTATCGCAACATTGACTGCGTCTGCGCAAAGCGGCGTTCACGCGACGCTGCCGAATGGCAGAGAGATTCGGCCCGAGGGCAATTGGATACCGGTCGCGCCGTACCCATTTGCGCTGGCGGTGAGGCCGGATGGCGGGGAGTTGGCGGTGCCGTCAATTGGGTGGCCATTCTCATTGAATTTGATTGACGGGCCGACGAGTGATGCGCCGAAGGTGCGGCGGTATCCGGAGGGGCACGAGAATGATCCGTCGATTGAGACGCATGCGGGCGTTGCGTACTCGCTCGATGGGAAGACGCTGTATTTGGCATCAGGCGACTCGGGGAAAATCAAGACGTACAACGCGGCGGATTTCAAGATGCTGCATGAAGCGAGCCTGAATGGAGCGAGCGAGAATGGAAAAGCCGGCGGCGCGGATGGAAAGCCGGGAGAGAAATTTGAAGACAGCTTTGCCGCAACGCTGATAGCTTCGCCGGATGGCCGCACGCTCTACGCGCTGGACCAGGGAAATTGGCGGGTGGTGATACTGGATGCGGCGACGCTGAAAATAATTTCGAGCGTGCCGACCGGGAGCTATCCGTTTGGGCTGGCTCTTTCGCCGGATGGAACGCGACTTTACGTGACGAACACGGGACTCTTTGAGTACAAGCTGATTGGCGGCGCGGATAAGAACGACAAGCTGAATACGGGATTGAAATTTGCGCCAACGGCTTACCCATCGAAAGAAGCGCGCGAAGGAACAACGGCTGAGGGCCATGCGATAGCGCCGCTGGGCGATGAGAACTCGACGCGCGGAAGTTCGCTGTGGAGCTACGATGTGCGCGATCCGAAGTCGCCCGTGATTACGGCGAAGCTCAGGCTTGGTGAGCGCATCACGGAGAAGATTGGAGCGACGATTGGCGGAGCAGCGCCGACGGGCGTGGTTGCAAGTGCGGACCACGTTTATGTGACGCTTGCGCATGAAGACGAGGTCGATGAGATTTCTGCGGATGGAAATAAAATACTGCGCAAGGTTCAGTTGAGCCCTTTCACGGGCAAGCGCTTTGTCGACGCGAAGGGGCGGCCATTGCGTGGAGTGATGCCGAGCGGGGTTGCGATTGCGTCGGGTCATCTTTATGTTGCGGAAGCAGGTATTGATGCGGTTGCCGATGTTGATCTGGCGGGCTTCAAGGTCAACGCGCAGATACCTGTGGGCTGGAATCCGACGGCGGTTGCGATTTCACCGGATGGCAAGACGCTGTACGTGGTCAACACAAAGGGCAAAGGCACGGGGCCGAATGGCGGCAAGGGACATGATCCGAAGCAGCCAACTTACGTGGGCAGCCTGGAGCTTGGCAGCGTGAGCGTGATTCGCCTGGGCGAGCTGGCTGCGCCTGAGGAACTGACGAGGCGCGTGGTTGGGAACAACGAGGCGGCGCTCTTGAAAGCTGATGCGCTGCCGCGAATCAAGCATTGCTTTTTTGTGATTCGCGAGAACCGGACTTATGACGAGGTGCTGGGCGATGTTGCCGGAGCGAATGGCGATGCGTCGCTGGCGCGCTTTGGGCTTGATGGCTGGGCGGAGGAATCAAAAGACGCAAAGCATTTGAAGGTGACGCCGAATCTGCACGCGCTGGCCAGGCAGTTTGCCATCAGCGACAACTACTTTGTTGATTCGGATGTTTCAGTGGATGGACATCGCTGGGCATTCGGGATTAACCCGACAACATTTTTCAATACCGCGTGGACCTCAGGGTACGGCGGACGGCGCCACGACTTTGCAGGAGCTGAGCAGCCCGGCCGGCGTGCGATGTTCGGCGGCACAGATGCGCCGATGCCCGAGGATGAGCCGCAGTTTGGTTCGCTGTGGGAGCACATTGTTGCGGGCGGAAAAGGCGTGCTGAATTACGGCGAGGGGCTGGAGATTGAAGGCTCTGACGAGATGGATGGCAGCGAGCCGGAGGGGCATAGATTGTTTTTGAATGCGCCGCTGCCGAAGCCTGTTTTCGAGGGAAGCGATCGCCACTATCCGACCTTCAATCTCGGCATTCCGGATCAGTACCGCTTTGCTGAATTTGAAAAGGACTTCACGCGGCGATTGGCTGCGGGGAAAATTCCGGAGTTTGTGGTGATTCGTCTGCCCAACGACCACACTGCTGGTGGCCGGCCCGATGATGGGTACCCTTACCGCGCATCGTATGTTGCAGACAACGATCTGGCGCTGGGAAAGATTGTGGATTTGTTAACGAAGAATGCGATTTGGAAGGACTCTGCGCTCTTTGTAACCGAGGATGATTCGCAGGGCGGCGTGGATCACGTGGATGCGCATCGCAGCGTGTTGCTGATTGCAAGTCCGTGGGTGAAGCCGGGAGCGGTCTCGCACAATCACACAAGCATGGGATCGATTACGCGGACGATCAGCGAGTTGCTGGGACTGGGGCCGCTGAATCTGGAGGACGCGCTGGCGGGCGAGATTGATGGAGTCTTTGATTCGACGGCGCATGATGGGGCGTTCAATTTCGTCGCTTCGGATAAGAAGGTTTTTGATCCTGCGAAGGCGAAGCTTGCGCATCCAAAGACGAAGAAGGAAGCTGCCGCGTTGAAGGATGTGGACGACGCGAATGAGATTCGGAAGGAAGTGGAGAAAACAGGGACCAAGGGACAAAGGGACTAAGGAACAGGTCACGTATAGAGAGCATGGAAGCGAGAACTGTAAACTGAGAACTGAGAACTGATTTTAATGCTGACTGAAACTGAATTGTTGACTGCGTTGTGCGATTGCTTTGACCCTGAGGTCAAGCTGAATCTGGTTGACCTGGGGCTTATCTATAAAGTTGAGACGGGAGCGGATCCGGCGTCGACGGCAGCGTGGCCACGGCAATGGGTGCGTGTGGAGATGACGCTGACGACGCCGAGTTGCCCCGCGTCGGGATTGATCTTTGAGCAGGTGAACAACCGGCTGGCTTCGATTGAATGTGTGAGCAAAGTGCAAGTGGACTTGGTGTGGGAGCCGAAGTGGACGGCGCACCGGATTAGTGCCGAGGGACGCAGGCTGCTGGGAATTTAATTTTTGCGCAAATAAATCAGTTACGCGTCACTACCTACAACAAAGAGCCGAAGGCGTCTGCCGCACCGCAGGTGCCTAATCCAGATCGAAGTCGCGGATGGGCTTACCTTCAGGCGCGTCCTTGGCTTTTCTCAGCGCTTCAGCGAAACGCTTCTCGAGCAAATCTTCCTTGTTTTTTTCGGCCTCCATGGATTGGCGGAAGATGGACTCCTTGCGCTCATCCTGGGCGCGCATGGCGCTGGCCGCAGTCTCAAGATCCTCAAACATGCGCTTGCGGGGAGCGGGTGTGTGGCTGATGACGACGCCGGTGACGCCATCAATGCGGATCATCGCAGCGCAATCCGGACAGGCAACTTCGAAGATTTTCTCTGAGATCTTAGCCATGATGAGAGAAATTGTAGGCTTTTTTGCTGAGGTTTGCACAGATTCCGTCCAATTTAGGTGGTAGATGCGCACAACGCCCAACACTACTCGCGTGTACTCTGGTAATGCAATAATCCTGCGATTAGATTTTCTGAAAGGTCACACGGATGAAACGCCACGTTATTACACTGCTTCTCTCTCTTTTTCTGTTTGCACCACTCATTCAGGCGCAGGCTCCGCCAGCGTCAATTGATGGCGACTGGGTGGGTTCAATCTCCATCAGCTCCATGAAGCTGCGCATCGTCATCAGGCTCACAACGACGCCGACGGGGCTGACAGGATCGCTGCAAAGTCCAGACCAGAGCCCGCAGTGGATTCCTGCTGACTCCGTCAAACTCGAGGGCGAGAATCTGACCGTCAAAATCTCTGCGATTGAAGCAAAGTATTCTGGCAAACTCAGCGCAGACCGCAAAACGATGGAAGGAACTTTCTCGCAGAGTGGAAATGCGATGCCGCTTGCGCTGTCACACGTGACAGAGAGGGCGCAGGTGGAGCGCAAGCGTCCGCAGACGCCGAAGCCGCCTTTCCCTTACAAAGCAGAGGATGTGACGTACGAAAACAAGGCCGGCGGCGACACGCTGGCTGCGACGCTGACGCTGCCTGAAGGCAAAGGACCGTTTCCGGCGGTGCTGTTGATTTGCGGCTCGGGGCCGCATGATCGCGATGAGAGTTTACTGGGACACAAGCCGTTCCTGGTTCTCGCTGATGCGCTTACACGCCGCGGCATTGCCGTGCTGCGCGCCGACAAGCGCGGTGTGGGCAAATCAACCGGCGATTACAAGACGGCAACCACGGCGGATTTTGCGACCGACGCAGAAGCAGGTATTGATTATCTGCTGACGCGGCCGGAGATTGATGCGCACAGCATCGGGCTCATCGGCCACAGCGAGGGCGGAGTGATTGCGCCGATGGTTGCAGCGCGAAACGCGCATGTGGATTTTATTGTGATGCTGGCCGGTTCCGGCGTTCCGGGGGATCAGATCATCGTTGAGCAGGGGCGCCTGATTGCGATGGCAGAAGGCGAGGACAAAAAGAAGGCCGACGAAGATGCGATTGCGCAGCAGAAGATCTTCACGACGATTGAAACCGAAAAGGATGCTGCGGTGCGCGACAAGGCTCTGCACGAGATTCTGCTCGGCGCGGGAATTCCCGAGCAGCAGATCGACCGCCAGATCAAGGCGATTACGTCGCCGTGGTTTGAGTACTTCATCAGTTACAATCCGGCAACTGCGTTGAGCAAACTGACGATTCCTGTTCTGGCGCTGAACGGAGAAAAGGATATGCAGGTTCCTCCCAGGCAGAATCTGCCGGCGATTCGCAAGGCTCTTGATGCGGCTGGCAACAAGCATTATGAGGCTGACGAGTTGCCGGGATTGAATCATCTTTTTCAAACCGCCAGGACCGGCGCGCCGAGCGAGTATGCGGAGATTGAAGAGACGATTGCACCCTCAGTGTTGAAACAGATTGGGGATTGGATTCTGGCGCAGAAGTAATTATTCATCACATTCAATTGCGCAGTAAATACGATACAACTGCGGGTCGCGGTCTTCAACTTGAGCGCAAAAAAATCTGAGCTCTGAAATATAGCATCGCAATCCGTCTATTGCAGGGCGGGCGCTTTGTCTTTGGAATGGGATGTGAGGCGCTTCAAGAAAAACTCCTGCAGGATGTTGGTTGCTGCAGTTTCAGCCGTTCCAATCATGGTGCCGTACAAGGTGAGCGCGACGCCACGGTCGCTGGGTGGATAGTACGAGTTTGAGATTGCGCCGGCAGTGAAGCTGCCAAGAAGACCGGAGTAATTCAATTGCTGCTTGCCGTTGTCGCCTCGGCAGAGCACAGACTCGTAGATGGCGTACCACAAGCGCGACTTTACGGAGCCTTTTCCTTTGTAGAAATATCTCGGGTCCTGATGGAAGAGCGCGGGAAAGACGGCGCCGCCCAACATGTCATTGATTGAATCAGTGGTGAACTCCGCGCCGTATCGCTTCGCGTAGCCTTCAGTTCCCTGCCCATATGTGGGAAAGGTGTTCTCTGCCTGCTGAATGCCAGCCGTGATGCCAACAAGAGTCAAAGAGACCGGATCAAAGATTGAACGTGCAGCGAGAATATATTTCTGCTTTCGAGAAAGAGGCGGAGCACTCCAATCATAGGCAATCCAGAAATTCGGAAAGACGCCCATGACGCGTTGCTGCAATTCGATGTGCAACTCTTCCTGCGCGATCTCATCCTTGTTGGCGTAGACGCGCACTTCGCTTTGCTGGGTGGCGACGGGTAGAACGATTCCGGGAATGATATGAGTCTCACCGCTCTTGAGCTCAAACTGCTGCACGAAGGTGCCCATGCCCGCTGCTGTAATCGTGACTTTGTAGTGAGCGGCAGGAAGTTTTGTGCAGGTAAAAAAGCCATTATCGCCGGAGTAGAGAATTATCACCTTGTGATTGTCTAGATTTTCGAGGCGCAGTTGTGCATTGGGGACAGCCATCTGATTTTTGTCCTGCACGGTACCGAAGAGGCTTGCTGTAGTTGCGGAAGCAGATGGATTGGCGGTCTGCTGCGGTGGATCTTCAGAAGTGTAGGATGCCGGCAAGGGCGCATCGGGAAGGTTTTCAGAAACGAGTAGCACTGGCAGATTCAAACTCTGTGCGCCTGAGGTGAGAGTGAAGAACAGATACCCCAACAGCACAAGGGTGAAAATTTTCCGATGCATCTGCCTTCGCCTCTCCTACAACTGACTCTAGAGCTATCTTACACAATTGATGTTTTTGAAATGAAAACAAACTCCAAATAGAAACCCTGGTCAGCAATTATGGAGTGGTAGAATTGCGGCAATTGTTAAACAGTAAATTTTGGAGTCTACAATGAACCGCAAATATGCAATCGGTTTTCTCCTCTTTACGCTTTGTATCCTGCCCTTATTTTCCACCACACGCGCATCGCTTGCCGCCGATAAAAAAGATGAGAAGCCGAAGCCTGCGCAGTCGATTGCCGAGCTGAAAACTCAGTTAGAGAAGATTCTGGCTGACTCGCATACGCCTGGAATGTCGATTGCCATTGTGCACCGTGACGGCGTGGAGTGGGTGGCGGGTCTTGGCACGTCCGATGTTGCAACGAATCACGCGACGAATGAGGATACGCTCTTTCGCATTGGATCAACCTCGAAAGCTTTTGCCGCGCTTTCCATTTTGAAGCTTGTTGATGAGGGCAAGCTCTCGCTCAATGATCCGGTTCACAATCTTGCTCCGGAGATTTTCTTTGAGAACAAGTGGGAGGCAACCAACCCGGTGCGGGTTGTTGATCTGCTGGAGCACACCACGGGCTGGGATGATATGCACCTGCGCGAGTATGCCAAGGACGCCAAGGGAATGACGCTGCTCGAGGGGTTGGATTACTACAAAAAGTCGCGCATCTCGCGCTGGCCTCCGGGAACACGCATGGCTTATTGCAACTCCGGCCCGCCGGTGGCAGCGTACATTGTGGAGAAGATTACGGGCAAGCGATTTGAAGATTATGTGACGGAAAATTTCTTTCTGCCCATCGGCATGAAGACTGCGACGTACTTTGAAGCGCCGTCGCCGCAGTTGACGACTCTCTATCACGACGATGGAAAGACTCCTTATCCATACTGGAATATTCTTTTGCGCCCAGCCGGCGCCATCAACGCTTCGGCACGCGATATGGCGGCGTATGTCCAGTTTTATCTGAATCGCGGCACGGTAAACGGCGCCGTAATCATGCCGGCGGCCGACATCGAGCGCATGGAAACTCCGACGCGCACATGGGAGGCGCAGCAAGGACAGAAGGCCGGTTACGGGCTCAACAACTACACCAGCTTTCATGATGGTTTCGTCTATCACGGACACAATGGCGGCGTTGAAGGCGGGCTCACCGATATGTCATACATGCCAGATGCGGGGGTGGGATATTTTTACAGCATCAATGCGGGTAACGGCGATGCGTTTGAAAAAATCGGCAACGCGATCAAGGCGTACATTACGCGCTCACTGACGCGGCCGGCGGTTCCTGCCGCAGCGCCACTGCCGGCGAATGCGGATGATTACAGCGGATGGTATGAACCCGATGCGCCGCGCAATCAGTTCACTCAGTTCATTGAACGTCTTGCCGGATTGACTTATGTGCGCTTTGCCGATGGCAAGCTGCTGACGCGCACGATGAACGAATGGGATCAGCCGGCGGTGCCTGTTGACGGCGAGCACTTCCGCTACCTGCCTACGAAAGAGTTGCCAGAGCCGATGGCGACGATCACACTGCTCAAGCCCAATAGCGAGGGGCGGTTTATTTTTTACGGCGTGACGATGAAGCGCCTGCCTGCGTGGCTGGCATGGATTGAGATTGCGCTGACGGCGTGGTTTCTGCTTGCGCTGGTTGCGACGATTGTCTATGCGCCGTTCTGGCTGATCGGCGGATTGTTCAAATCGCGGCGGCGCCCTGAGGAGCGCGCGATTCGTCTCTGGCCACTCATCGCGGTTCTGAGCCTGGCGGCGTTCATAGCTTTAGTGATCACCTCGGCTCCTGATGCGATTGATCGGCTCGGCAATTTGACCTTCTATTCATTTGGGTTATACGCGACAACGCTGCTCTTCGCGATCGCCTCATTCATGGCCTTTGCCTCCTGCGTTATTGCGCTCAAAAAACCGATTCGCCCCTTTGTGCACTGGTACCACCGCTTCATCATCCCGACGCTGGTGATTGCGACGGTCTACCTGATGTGGTGGGGTGTGATCGGAATGCGCACCTGGCACTGAGAACAGTGCTGCTGAATATTAAAAAGCCCCACTCGATTGAGCGGGGCTTTTTTGTATGGAAAGATGCTACGTCTATTGCAATGCGGGGGCTTTGTCAGTTGAATGGGTAGTGATCCCCTTGAATACAAACTCCCGCACAAGGTTCTCAGCCGCACTCGCCCCGATGCCTATGAGTGAATTGAGAAAAGTAAGCGACACACCCCGATCACTCGCCGGGTAGTACAAGTTTGAAATTGCGCCGGCCGTCACGTTGCCCAGAAGGTGCGAGTAATTAAACTGCTGCCTGCCGTTGTCGCCACGGCAGAGAACGGACTGAGAGATTGCGTAGAAGGTGCGCGATGTGTAACTTCCCGTGCCCTTGTAGAAATATCTCGGGTCCTGGTGAAAGAACGCAGGATAAACTGCCCTGCTCATCAATACGCTAATCGTATCCGTGGCGAAGGCTGCGCCGTAACGTTTTGCGTAACCCTCCATCCCCTGCCCATAGGAGGGGTATGTATTTTGCCCCTGCTGCATGCCGGCGATCATTCCAACGGCGAGGAACGACATTGGATCAAGTATTGAATGTGAGACAAGATGGAATTTTTGCTTTGAGTTCATCGCAGGCGCGTTCCAATCAAAGGAACTATAGAAATTCGGAAAGACGCCAAGCACGCGCTGCTCTTCTTCGATGTGAATTTCTTCCTGCGCAATCTCATCCTTGTTTGCGTAGACGCGCACCTCGCTGGTCTGCGTTGCCAGGGGCAGCACAATTCCAGAGATGATGTGCGTGTCCGCGCTTTTGACCTCAAAATCAGAAGATTCGTATCTTCCCATTCCAGGTGCAGTAATCACGAGCCGGTAATGACCGGGGGGCAGGTCAGTGAAATTGAATGAGCCATTGTCAATCGAACTCATACTCTGCTCGATGTGATCTTTGAGATTCTCCAGACGCACAAGTGCTCCTGGAACGGCGAGACCATTCGGGTCCTGCACAGTTCCAAAGACACTACCCTTCTGCGCGGCGACAGGGTGTTTTCCGGTTGAAGAGTTTTGCGATTGCTGCTCTGCATCGTCATCGATTTGCATGGCAGGATCAGGCGCATTCGGCAATGATTCGGCTTCCAATTGCGGAGCAGATCTCAAATCAGTCCGGGGCTCCTGTCCGGAAGCAACCTCAGCCAATAATGCGTAAGCCAGTAAGATGCAAGCGGCTGCACTCAAAATCGCCACCCACTTCATGAATGGAAGATTAAATCCGACGTTGCTGCGTTCAGCACTTGCACTCCTTGTTGGCATAGATTGGTTTTTCCCCGCGTTCGGAACCCTCATTGTTAGTTTGACTGGCGTGCCGCCTTGATGACTGTGCACTTATGAGCAGTAAGTTCGAGGGATCACCCCCGAATTCCTATAAGACGTTTGAATTGAATCAATGTATGCGGGCTATTCAATGACATTTCAATCATCTTAATATCGGCTTGAAAATAAAGGCCCCGCTCAGTTGAACGGGGCCTTTATGTTGAGCAGATTGGATGGCAGATTAGTCTTTTTCGTGGGCTGAAGCAATCTTGGCTTCGGCTTCCTGAATGACGTGCAGGGCGTTGTCGTAGCGCTCGGGATCTTCGCCGGCATTATCCCATTGCTTGTGACCACGGGCGAGTTGCTCCTGCGCGCGCGCAACGTCGATCTCACTCGGCTTCAGTGCGTCAGAGGCAAGAATCGTGACACGCTCAGGGAGGACTTCAACAAAGCCCCAGCTCACGTTGTAACGATGGATCCCATTGGCGCCAATCAGAGTGACATCGCCGGCGCCGAGTTCTGCGAGCAAAGGTGCGTGGCCGTAGAGAACTTCGAAGTAGCCGTTTTTTGCGGGCAACTCGACGGCATCAACGGTGTGCTCAAAGAGCACGCGCTCCGGAGTGACCAGCTTGACCCGTAATTGATTGGTTGCGTCGGCCATAAAATCCTTTTCAGATGTCAGAAATCAGAAATCAGGGGTCAGTAGAAGCAGATAGTTAACTCAATAAAACTCAACTGAACCCTGACATCTGACATCAGTTTATCCTTGTTGCATCTTGGCTGCGGTTTCCAGCACTTCGTCGATCGAGCCCTTCATGTAGAAGGCCTGTTCGGGAACGCTGTCATGCTTGCCTTCGATGATTTCCTTGAAGCTGCGAACGGTGTCGGCGATCTTCACATAACGACCCTGGATGCCGGTGAACTGCTCGGCAACGTGGAAAGGCTGCGAGAGGAACTTCTGCACCTTGCGGGCGCGGGCGACGGTAAGCTTGTCGTCTTCGCTGAGTTCGTCGATACCGAGAATGGCGATGATGTCCTGCAGATCCTTGTAACGCTGCAAGATGCGCTTGACGCCCTGCGCCACGTCGTAGTGCTCTTGCCCGACGATGCGCGCGGAGAGAATGCGCGATGTGGAAGCGAGAGGATCGACGGCGGGGTAAATTCCCAGCTCTGATAAAGGACGACTCAACACGGTTGTGGCGTCCAAGTGAGCGAAGGTTGTGGCCGGAGCGGGATCAGTCAAATCGTCGGCGGGAACGTAGACGGCCTGAACAGAAGTCACAGACCCCTTCTTGGTTGAAGTGATTCTCTCCTGCAGCTCGCCCATTTCGGTGGCGAGGTTCGGCTGGTAACCGACGGCTGAAGGCATACGGCCAAGCAGCGTTGAAACCTCTGAGCCGGCCTGCGTGAAGCGGAAGATGTTGTCGATGAAGAGCAGCGTGTCGGAACCTTCTTCGTCACGGAAATACTCGGCGACGGTGAGTCCGGTAAGCGCCACGCGCAGACGCGCTCCTGGCGGCTCGGTCATCTGGCCGTAAACGAGCGCGGCCTTCGAGTTCTTGTAATCGCCCGGCTTGATGACGCCCGACTCGCTCATTTCAAGCCAGAGATCGTTGCCTTCACGGGTGCGTTCGCCGACGCCGGCAAAGACCGAGTAGCCGCCGTGATTTTTGGCGACGTTGTTGATGAGCTCCATGATGACGACGGTTTTGCCGACGCCGGCGCCGCCGAAGAGGCCGATCTTGCCGCCCTTCAAAAATGGCTGAATCAGATCGATGACCTTGATGCCGGTCTCGAACATCTCTTCATGCGTGGACTGCTCGTCAAAGAGCGGAGCGGGACGATGAATCGGCATGCGCTTCTTTTCGCCGATGGGGCCAAGCTCGTCGACGGGCTCGCCTATCACGTTGATGACGCGACCCAGAGTCTCTTTGCCAACGGGTGCAGTGATGGGGCTGCCGAGATCGATGGCCTTCATTCCACGCACCATGCCGTCAGTGGCCTCCATGGCAACGGTGCGCACACGTCCTTCGCCGAGGTGCTGCTGCACTTCGAGGATCACGTTGACGGGATTGGGGACTGTGAAGCCGTCGCTGACCACGCGCAGCGCCTGGTAGATGGGAGGCATGGTTGCCTCTTCAAATTGAACGTCCACTGCGGGACCTGAAATCTGTACTACTTTGCCGATGTTTTCCGCCATTTTTGCCTTCCTACTGAATCAAATCATCCAATTGATGACCGGCTTGCCAGCCATTTTCTGTGACACAAAAAGAATTAAACCGCGGCTGCTCCGCTGACAATCTCGATGATTTCCTTGGTGATTGCCGCCTGACGCACACGGTTCATCTGCAGCGTGTAGGCGTCGATCATATCCGATGCATTGTTGGTGGCCGAATCCATCGCCGTCATGCGCGCGGCATGCTCTGCGGCGACGGACTCGGTGATGGAGTGATAGAGCACGGACGAAACAAACTGCGGCATGAGTCCGTTGAAAAGCTCTTCGGCCGGCTGCTCGTAGATGTAGTCCACATTTGCGGTGCCAAATTTTTTCGCTTCCTCGTCCACCTCTTGGGTGTCGATGGGTGCAAGAGAAATGCCGGCAGTAGCAGCCGCTTCACCCGCGCGTTCGCGCTCGGCAGCACTCAGCTCGAACAATGAGCGAATTTCAGGCCGGCCAAAATCAAGTGTAGGCAACAGGCGCTCAAGAACAACGCGCTGCTGAATGACGGATTTGAACTCGTTGTAGATGATGTAGCAGGCGTCGATCTCCTCATGTATGTAGCGATCGAGGATATCCGAGGCCAGCGCAAAGACGCGCGTTGCCAGAGGCTTGTCGAGCAGGCCGGGATGGTCACCGGTGATTTCAACATCGCCCTTGCGATTGCGCGTCGGGCGCTCGTGCGATTCTTCTTCGATGGAATCAAATTGCGCTGAAGGGAAACGGCGGCGAAAAAGATCGCGCCCTTTGCGGCCGATGGCTTCAATGTCCACGAGCTTGGGATTTTCTCCAGTAGTTGTCTCGTCGATGAAGTTGTACGCCGCCTTGATGATGTTGGCGTTGAATGCGCCTGCAAATCCCTTGTCGCCGGTGACAACGACAAGCAGTATCTTCTTCTCCGGTCGCGCGGCAAAAAGAGGATGGCGCAGCTCACCAGTCGCCGGATTATAAATCTCCACGCGATGCATCAAGGACTCAAGCACCGCGGTGATGCTCCGCGCATAGGGCCGCGCTGCGAGGGCGCGCTCCTGCGCACGACGCAAGCGAGCCGCCGAGACCATCTTCATGGCCTTGGTGATCTGGCGCGTGTTCTTCACACTGCGTATGCGCCGCCGAAGATCGAGTACGTTTGCCATAGTTCCATCCAGGGATCAGATTTCAGATGTCAGGGGTCAGGGCGCTTCTAATCAACTTTCAGTGACTCCTGAATACCGAAAAGCATTTTCCCTACTTCATGCGACAGACTTTCAACCTCTGTCAAAATTTTGTTGTCGCCAAAGCCTAATGATTTGGCAATTTCAATCTGTGTTTGCAACTCATAATTTGAGCCGCCTGAAATACCAAGAAATCTCAAGTACTCCTTAGCACCGTTTCTTCCATGACCTTCAGCGATATTGCTTGCAATAGAAACTACAGCTCGTCGCAACTGACTGGTTAATCCATACAACTCGTCTTTCGGAAAATCATGTGTCAATTTGTAAACCAGCACAGCCATTTGGATTGACTTCTGCCATACAACCAAATCTCGAAATGACTTGACCATGCTGGCTCCAATCCCTGACCCCTGATATCTGACATCTGATATCTGTTTACGCCTTTGCCGCTGCCAGGTCCAGCTTGAAAGTTTCTTTGTACTCGCTGATGGCCGCTTTCAAACGGTCGCGCAGCGAATCATCAAGCGCCTTCTTTGCGGTCAGGTCATCGATGATGGATTGCTGCGCCGCGGTGAAGTACTTGAGCAGGCCCGCTTCGAAGCTGCGGATGTCTTCGACCTTGAGATCGTCGAGGAAGCCCTGCGTTCCGGTGAAGAGAACGATAACCATCTGCTGCCAGGTTTGCGGCTCGAATTGCGGCTGTTTCAATAATTCAGTTAAACGCTGTCCGCGATTGAGCTGCTTCTGCGTGAGCGGGTCGAGGTCAGAGCCGAATTGCGCGAAGGCGGCGAGCTCGCGATATTGCGCGAGGTCGAGCTTCAAGGTTGCGCCGACTTGCTTGACGGCCTTGATGGCTGCCGAGAATCCGACACGGCTGACCGAGAGACCGACGTTCACAGCCGGACGAACGCCGGAGTTGAAGAGGTCAGTTTCCAAAAAGATTTGACCGTCGGTGATCGAGATGACGTTTGTAGGAATGTAAGCTGAAACGTCGCCGGCCTGGGTCTCGATAATCGGCAATGCGGTGAGTGACCCGCCGCCCTTCGTGTCGCTGAGCTTGCACGAGCGCTCGAGCAAACGGGAGTGGAGATAGAAGACGTCGCCGGGATACGCTTCGCGGCCCGGAGGACGACGCAGCAGCAGAGAAATTTCGCGGTAAGCGGTGGCGTTCTTGGAGAGATCGTCGTAGATCACGAGCGCGTGGCGTCCGGAATCGCGGAAGAACTCGCCGATGGCGGTTGCGGCAAAGGGCGCGAGGTAGAGCATTGGCGCGGGCTCTGATGCCGAGGCGGCAACGATGATGGTGTGCCCCATGGCGCCGGCTTCAGTCAGCGTCTGGACGACCTGCGCGATTGAAGAACGCTTCTGACCGATGGCGCAGTAGATGCAGATCAAGTCATTCTTCGCGTTGTTGATGATGGTGTCGAGAACAACGGCGGTTTTGCCGGTCTGGCGATCGCCGATAATGAGCTCGCGCTGGCCGCGGCCAATCGGAATCATCGCGTCGATGGCCTTGAGACCCGTGGCCATGGGCTCGCGCACCGGCTGACGGTCAACGATGCCGGGAGCAAGACGCTCGACCGGATTGAAGGCCGTCGTGGCGATGGGCCCCTTGTCGTCGATGGGTTGGCCGAGCGCGTTCACTACGCGGCCAATCATCGCGTCACCCACAGGAACGCTCAAAATCTGCCCGGTGCGCTTGACCTCGTTGCCTTCGCTGAGTTCGGTATACTCGCCGAGAATGACGGCGCCGACCTGACTCTCTTCAAGGCTCATAGCCAAACCGGCAATGCCATGAGGGAAGCTGAGGAGTTCGCCGGCCATGACCTTGTCCAGCCCGTGGATGCGCGCAATACCGTCGCCGAGCGAGGTAATTGTGCCCACTTCGTCGACCCGAACCTTCGAATCGTAGTTCGCAATCTGCTCGCGGAGCAGTTGTGTAATCTCGTCTGCCTTAATCTGAGCCATCGGTGCTTCCTTCTTATTCAGGGATCAGATATCAGAAATCAGGGATCAGTTTTCGACTGTCATTGTTCTTGAACAATCAATTACTGATTCCTGTTTGGTGATTCCTGCTCCTGCAATTCCAATTTCTTAAAAACCAAACTCTTCGCTTACGCGTATTCCCTGATCCCTGATTTCTGAAATCTGATCACTGTCTTCAACCAACCAAAACTTCCTTCAGCCGGTCCAAACGTCCCCTGACCGAGCCGTCGTAAACCGTGGAGCCGATGCGAACCACCGCACCGCCCAAAATTGTTTTGTCTTCTTTGAAGATTGCTTCCACCTTTGTTCCTGCAATCTTCTGAATTCCCTTGAGCAACCCCTCGCGCTCCTGATCATTGAGCGTGCGCGTTGTGGTAACCTCGGCCTGCTGCACTCCGGCGCGCGATTGCATCTCGGCGTGGAATGCGGCGATAACTTCATCGAGTGCGCCGATGCGCCCGTGATCGATGAGTACGGCAACAAAGTTCCGGAGCACCGCGTTGAATGCGAGCTTCTTGTTCAAGCCGTCGAGGATGGCGATCTTCTGCTTCGCGCTGACGCTCGGATTTTCAAATGCTTCGCGCAGTTCTGCGTTTCCATCGCAGAGCGCACCAAAGGCCATCAACTGCTGCTCAAGTTCCACAGCATTGAGCTTCTTCTCAGTGACAACATCGGCAAAGGCGCGGGCGTAACGGGAGACAAAGGCGGCCATTAGTGCTTCCCTCCGTTTGTGCTGCCGGTTACGTCCGCAGTTACATCCTTGATAAATTCGTCAATCAAAGCCTTGTCAGTTTCTTCGTTGAGCTTGAGTTGCTTGATGGCGTGCTCGAGGGCAAGGTCGGCGGCAAACTGGCGCAGGGTGCGTTGGGCTTGCGCCGTGGCCTGCTGAATCTCCTGGCTGGCGGCGGCGACAATGCGAGTGCGCTCTTCTTCGGTAGTGGCCTTGATGCGGGCTTCGTCGCTGGCGCTCTCCTGCTCAACTTGAGTGCGGAAGCCGTGAATTTCGGCGCTGAGGTTGCTGAGCCTGGCTTCAACTGCGCTCAAACGGGTTTGCGCATCGACGGTGACGGCGCGCGCTTCTTCAATTGATTTCGTGAGGTTTTCGCGGCGATTGCGCAAAACCCTGGGCATGATGCGGAAGAGCGGAATGCCGATGGCGAAAACAATGATGAGAAAGTTGATGATCTCGAATAGACGGGCGGCTGTCTCGACTTTGAGATTGAAAAGCCTGGCCAGCTTCTGCACCATGGGCGAGTGACGGAAGACGTCATCGCCTTCTGCTTTAGTTTCGTTGTCAGTCCGGGCAACATCGGATTCGGCTTGTTTCGTCTCGCCAGCCGCGGAGGAAGTTGATGCAGCGGGCGTCGATGCGGGAGTCGATGCGGCCGCCTGCGCAGTGCCCTTCTGCGGATGCGTCAGCAGTGCTGCAGCAAGCACCAGCAAAAAGGCGGCGCGCGCAAGTGAAGCAAATTTCAATCGTGAATCTTCAGCAAAGAATTTCAACGGGAACCCCCGGCTGTTGCGGGCAGCACTGCATTGAGCACCTGTTGGGCGAGGTCGTTGACTGAGGCCTCAACCTGCTTGCGTGCCACCACGGTCTCTCGCTCAATGACATCCCTCGCCTCACGCACTTGAACCGTGGCCTCTTCGCGCGCGGCTTCGAGGGCAACTTCGCGCTCGGCAACCCACTTTTGCAGACGCTCTTCCCGCGCCTTGTAAATTTCGGCGCGCGAAGTGCGCAATTGCTCGCTGTAAACTTCGGTGCGCTTCTCCGCTTCGGCAATCGACTTGCGCGCTTCTTCCACTGCGCCGGTTGTTTTGGCGTGGCGCTGCTTGAGAATGGCGGTGAGCGGGCCCTGAATCAGAAACTGGTATGCGACGACGAGCACGACGAAAAGCGCGGTGGTAGGCAGAGCGCCAATAAAGAGCGCTTCGAGTTGTTTGATGATCTCTTGCATGCGTATCGGTTCGTTCAGGCGCGCAAACAGCTAGCTTTGGCTTCCGGAAGGCAACATCTATTTCTATCAGGCTAAATCATGCGTAGTCAACGCGTGACGCCGTAGTGCGGGATGGCTCATCACAGTCTTTGGTCCACTACGGGAGAAGCTGGTTAGATGGAAGAGTATCGGGGTCTGAATCAGGCCGAAATACATCATTTTGCGCCCTCTCCTGCTGCCCGGCTTTCAACAAAATACCTTGAATTTTCAGTATTTTTCCCTTGCTTTTCCCTGAAAGAGGGTCATAATCGAAATACCACCTAGACCCGGTTCAGGGTCCAGCGGGCTGTAAGTCGATGGAAGTACTTCCACTCTATCGGCTGGCGGCCCGCTTCTTATTTGCCGCGATGAGGTTTTTTGAACGTCCATGAAAAAATCCGGTAAAAGTTTTGCGCTCATTTTGATGGCTGTTTTGCTGCCGGGCTTGGCTGGTTGCCAACGGCATCACGCTGTCAGCAAGGCCGATCCGATTGTTGGAGCCTGGCTCGTCAAAGAGGCCGATGCGCCCTTTCCCTACCATATGTATGTTTTTAACGCCGATGGAACCATGCAGCAGGCCAACCCGGACGCCGGCGACCCCAAAACCAGCGACAGCGACGGCAAGGGCGTTTGGGTCAGGGACGGCGACACCGTCAAAGGCAGGTGGATGGAGGTTGTTGCCGACCGCACCACGCGCAAATACGCGGGACGCCTGGAGCTTACATTTTTGCTCAAGGTCAACGGCGACAACTTTACCGGAACCGCCACAGTACAAGGCTTCGATGCCAACGAAGTTCTGAATCTGGGCCCTACTAAACCAGGGCCGCTGGATGGCAAGCGCGTGACGCTGCCGTAACCAGGCAAATTTGAATCAGTCACTGTAATTGCGCAGCTTACCCAGAAAAGAAGCTGGACCGGTGACGCGCATTTTGACTGCATTGCCTTCAAAACTGCGCTCGTGAATCACCATGCCGGCTTCAATCGCGGCGAGTGTGGCGCCGTCTGATTGCGGAATCAAAAGCTCGGCCTCAACGAGCGGGTCTTTTATGAGCGCCAAATCAATGGCTTCAAGCAGACGCTCCATCCCATCTCCATTTTGCGCTGAGACTGGCACAATGCCACCGCGACTATTGAGACCGGCTTGCTCTTCTTCGCTGAGCAGGTCCATCTTGTTCAGGACTTCAATAACGGGCTTGTCTAATGCGTTGAGCTCGGTGAGCACTTTCTCCACCTGGAGCTTTTGCTCTTCACCGTACTCGGAAGAAGCATCGCGGACGTGGAGGAGAATCTCGGCCTTCTCCACTTCTTCAAGCGTGGCGCGGAAACTGGTGACGAGCGTGTGCGGGAGATTGCGAATGAAGCCCACCGTATCTGATAACAGAACTTTGCGCCGGCTGGGGAGCTGAATGGCGCGGAGCTTTGGATCGAGCGTGGCGAACATGCGCGAGGAGGCGAGGACAGCGGCTCCGGTGAGCTGGTTGAAGAGTGTGCTTTTGCCGGCGTTCGTGTATCCGACGAGGGCGACGGTGGGCACAGGGACCGCTTCACGACGCTGGCGCTGCTGGCGGCGAACGCGACGGACCGCTTCGAGCTCTTCCTTCAGATGGTCGATGCGGCGCTGAATGCGACGGCGGTCGGTTTCGAGTTTTGTTTCGCCGGGGCCGCGGGTTCCGATGCCGCCGCCTAGCTGGCTCATCGCCTTGCCTCGTCCGGTGAGGCGCGGCAGCATGTACTCAAGCTGAGCAAGCTCAACCTGAAGCTGGCCCTCACGGGTGCGGGCATGGCGGGCAAAAATGTCGAGGATTAATTGGGTGCGGTCAAGAACGCGACAGGGCAGCGCAGCATCCAGATTTTTAAGTTGTGTTGGCGAGAGGTCGTGATCAAAGAGAATTACGTCTGCTTCGGTTGAGAGCGCAATCCCTTCAAGCTCCTCCACCTTGCCGCTGCCGATGAGCGTGGCGGGATCGGGCTTGGGGCGGCGCTGCATGAGCTCGGCGACAACTTCTCCACCGGCGCTCAGGAGCAGTTCGCGCAGTTCGGCGAGGGATTCTTCAGGTGTGAGTCCGGCAGCGGTGAGCGGCGCCGCTCCGGGCCGGATGGTGGAGCGGCCGAAGTCGACGCCAACCAGAATGGCGCGCTCAGGAATCGCACGCCCCAAAATGGCATGGCCGCGCCCATCCCTCAGTGTCGTTGAACGCATGGGGTCATTCTTGTTCACTGTGTGACTTTCAGGCGCAACTCCGGGGCTGCAATCAAAGCTCAGGCTTCGCCAGCAGCTGCCGCTCCGGGTACAGCACTCGCACCTACGCCAACTGAGGCCACGGGGCGATACTCTCCATGCATGACGCTGCGATTGCTCACCACAGTCGAGATGGCATGCTTGAAGATCAGCTGCTCCTGGCTGTTGTTTTCAAGGAGTACTGAGTATTTATCAAACGAGCGAATCTTGCCCGTGAGCTTGACTCCACTGACCAGGTAAATCGTTATGGGTGTTTTGTCCTTGCGAACAGTGTTTAAAAATGTGTCCTGGATGTTCTGTGCCGGCTTGCTTTCCATTGTGCCGATCTCCTGCTCCGTTTTACGGATTCTGATTGATAACTGCGGTGATACAAATTTGCCAAAGGGTGTGAAGTTGAGCAAAATCGTCTCGCCCAAATCCCCCCTAAGAATGTGTTTTAAACAATACTAGGGTTATCCATAAGTTTTCAACAGCACAAGGGACGCCAAATGCGGGCAATCTACTAAAGGATTGAGTAATTTAGCTTAAATTGAGCAACTTAGCGCAACTCAATCATCTGCAAACATATTCAATTGTTTAATCGCTCATAAGTTTTTTTCAAAGTTTATAGCCCAACCTCCATCTATAACAGGAATTTTGCCCGGGTTCTGGTTGAGTCTCACAGTGCGCCGTGCCACGGATTTTTTCTGCCCCTGCTTGTTAAGATGATTGCGTGAACTCAATGGAAAAATCTCATTCTGCTGCTGCATCGGCGAGTACGCCCGTACCTATGCCCGCTGTTGCTGTGCCCTTGCCCGTACCCATGCTTGACCTGGCCCGTCAGTACGCTCCCTTGCGCGTGGAGTTGATGGAGGCGCTGGGCGGGGTTCTGGATTCCCGGCAATTCATTCTCGGCGATGCCGTGGCCGGCTTTGAAAAACAGGCGGCGGCGCAATTGGGAGTGGCTCATGCCGTTGGTTGCGCTTCAGGAACTGACGCGCTCTGGCTGGCGCTGGCCGCAGCGGGATTAAGCGCAGGTCCAGATGCAGAAGCAAAGACGAGGCCCGTGGTGCTGACCACTCCATTCAGTTTCTTTGCCTCGGTGAGTTCGATTCTGAGAGCCGGAGCACAGCCGGCGCTCGCCGATATTGACCCGCGCACCTTCAACCTGGCGCCGAAAGCAGTTGAAGAGGCCTTTGAGAGCAATCCGGAGATTCGCGGAATTCTACCCGTGCACTTGTACGGTCAAACGGCGGATTGGGATTTTTTCTCGCGGATCGCTAAAGAACGCTACCTCATTCTCATTGAAGATGCCGCCCAGGCCTGGGGCGCGAAGTGGAAATTTGCATCGGGCGAGACAATGCCCGTGGGCGCGCTTGGCTCTGCTGCGGCTTTCAGCTTTTATCCAACAAAAAATCTCTCCGCCGCCGGTGATGCCGGCATGGTCTCGACCATGAGCGACGAAATCGCCGAGCGGCTCAGGATGCTGCGCCAGCATGGAATGCGCCGCCGCTACCACCATGACGAGCTCGGCTGGAATGCGCGCATGGATGGCTTCCAGGGCGCGGTGCTCTCTGTGAAGCTCAAGCACATCGACCGCTGGAGCGCAGCGCGTGCTGGGGTTGCGGCGCTTTATGACAAATTGTTTGCGGCGGCTGGTTTAATTGAGGCAGGGCCATATCCGGAGCGCGGCGTGGTGCTGCCGTTCAGGGACACGCGAGCGACGCATGTGTGGCATCAGTATGTGATTCGCGCGCCGCGTCGCGACGACCTGCGTACATTTTTGTCAGAGCGCAAAATTGGCAGCGAAATTTACTACCCGATTCCGCTGCACCTTCTCGACGCGCTCACATCGCTCGGCTACAAATCCGGCGACTTCCCTGAAGCCGAACGCGCCGCCGCAGAAGTCCTGGCTCTGCCCATCTTCCCTGAGATCACTGAAGAAGAACAGAAGACAGTCGTGAATGCGATTGCGGAATTTTTGAGTTAGAGTTCGAAATATAAAACGAGCTAAGTTCTATGCAGCGCGATTAAAGGGCTGAATCTTCGGCTGCTTTTTCTGTGATGCTTTCCAGAGATCGTAATCCGTTTGCAGTTCATACCAGATCTCTGCATGGGTTCCGAATGCTGCTGAAAGCCGCAGTGACATATCAGCGCTGATTCCGGCTTTGCAGTTGAGAATGCGCGAGAGAGTAGCACGCGAAACCTTCAGGTGCTTCGCCGCCGAGGTTACGTCGATATCGCCCAGAAACTCACGAAGTACTTTGCCCGGATGTGGCGGATTGTGCATGCGCATCAACTTTGCTCCTGCGATCTCCAGAACTCCAATTCTACTGGAAGCTTGCAAAACTCGCTATTTATAGCCTCGCCAACGTAAGATAAGACTATGGCCCGTGGCCAGCACTCCAGTCTTAAGTCGAGCAAATCGTGGTAGGAGGAACAAATGGCAGCAGGCCGCAAAACCGTAACCCCGCAAAGAGACGAAGAGCAGATCAGCGACGAAGTGCGCCACAAGCAGCAATTGGCCGATGCGGTAAAAAAGCGCGAACGTCAGAGCCTTGAGCTGCAGCGCGAAAACATCCTCTCGCAGAAAACCTCCAACCCCAACCGCCGCGCCGCCCTTGAAGCAGCGCTCAAGCAGGTTGAAGGTCAGCTCGCTCAATACGAATAATTATCTCTAACTCAACTTGCGCGATCTTCCCGCGTGTGGCACCTGTGACTGCCACATCGCAGGTAATTAACTCTGACGATTAAACTGCAGCGAGTTGGCCTGATCTACACTCGTCATCAAAATGCTGGCAATATTTACATGCGCAGGGCGCGATGCCGCCCAAACAATCGTATCGGCAACATCTTCAGGAGTCAGCGGCGTGAGTCCTTTGTAAACTTTGGCTGCGCGTTCTTCGTCGCCATGGAAGCGCACCAGGCTGAAATCCGTCTCCACCATTCCGGGCTCAACGCTGGTGACGCGAATGGGAGTGCCGAGAAGATCCTGACGCAATCCATCATTGAGCATGTGCACGGCGGCCTTGGTTCCGCAATAGACTCCGCCATTCGGATAGGCGAGGTGCCCGGCCGTCGAGCCAAGATTGATGACGTGTCCGACGCCGCGCTCCACCATGCCGGGAACCACTGCGCGCGTGACGTAGAGCAGGCCCTTGATGTTGGTGTCGATCATCTCTTCCCAGTCTTCAATCTTTCCCAGGTAGAGTTTGTCGAGTCCGCGGCTTAGGCCGGCGTTGTTGACGAGGACGTCAATCGCCTTCCACTCTTTGGGCAGCGCAGCGAGCTCGTTTGCCACAGCTTCGCGGTGACGCACATCGAGAGAGATGCAATGGACTACCGCTGCGCCACGATTACGCGCTTCATCAGCAACGTCAACGAGCTTGTCCATGCGGCGTGCGGCGAGCAGGAGTCGCGCGCCTTCGTGTGCAAAAGCCAAAGCAGTAGCCGCGCCGATTCCTGCGCTGGCGCCGGTAATGAAGACAGTCTTTCCTTTGTGAGTCATGCAAATATTTTATCGCCCCGGAGTGTGATGATATTCAATTATCGAATACATCAACGATTTTGAATACCCATTTTTGTCAACAAAGGTTTACACATAATCCAAGCATTGGCAATACAATCCAAAATCTTCACATTATTGACAATTTCGCATTCAGAATAATGAAATCTCACACCGACTGCGAGTTGTATATTTGATTTTCTTTTTTCCGAAAAAATAGAAAATGCATCTTTAATCCACTGATGCTGAAATTTTATAAATGTTTTCTGTTTAGTGATATTTGCAAAAGAAGATCTTAGATCAAATTCTAGTTTTGCATCAATAGTTGGCTCTGAGCTTTGCGTTAAATAGTGCCGTTGCACAATCTCCACAATTGGTTGAACGCCTTTCATGCCTTTAAATGAATGATTGAAATTGTTCAACATCTCTTCAAACACTTTACTGAAGCTCTCAAGACCGCCATCGAGTAGATTTCTTCGGAAATCGGTTTTGATCTTATCGGGTACAATTACGATGGCATGTAAATAATCTTGATGGATTCCAAAAGTCAAATGCGGATATTTGGTGTTATTCTTTTCGTTTCTTGATGCTTTCAACTTGATAAAATCCCATACACTTGATGATTCACGTCCTTTAATTTTGCCTCGTCCTTGAGCTTCCACATCGATATTAAGCTCATGGATTAAATCACTACGTTTTTTTAATTCACTCATCGCAATGCGTACCAAGCGTTTTGCGTCTTCATAATTGTAAGGGTCCTTTTTTCCGAAATTGATTCCATCGAACATCGTAATATTTCCCATGGTTAAATACCCCTCTCGTATGAATTTCACTTCAAGAATTTCCATGTAAGACTTCAGCTTGACTGCCCATTCTGAGGACTTGCCTTGTTGATTAAGCCATTGATATACATCACTCCATAAACAAATGAGGCAATTATCAGGAAATTCAATATTGGGTTTATTCGCAACAATTGCGCAAACATAGACGTGCATAAAGTCTTTATTCAGCAACATACGACGATGGCCGTTTAATTGAGAAAGCTTAAGTGCTGCCTGAACTTTTGATTCTATAATTACAGCCCACTTCTCACCGTCATGTATACAGCCATCTGGAAGAGTTGAATCAAAGATTTCGGCTTTAAATCTGCTAGTCGTTTGATTGGGTAAAGATTGCTCAATAATTTGCAGTTTACATGTTGGAATTTGTACTTTAGAAGCTAATATCCACTTTAAAAATCGTCGACAAAGCTGATCATCTTCAGCCAAAGCGCACATTAAAGCATGTGTCAGCTTGTTTTCATTTTGCTCGTATTGATCAAATACGTTACGCATGGTGCCTCACATAAATACAAACGAACCCCTACTTTCGTGAATAATAATTCATTCAGATGGTGTTCATTGTTCAATATTATTGCGCCCTTAGTCCCCGTTGCTCGCCGCAACTTCGTTGAGCCAGCTTTGCGACTTGAGCAATTCGCGCGGACGGGAGCCATCGGCTGGGCCGACGAGGCCATCGCGCTCCATCAGGTCAATCAAATGCGCGGCGCGGCCGTAACCGATACGCAGACGACGCTGCATCAGCGAGGTTGAAGCCTTGCCGGATTCGTAAACAAGCTTCACGGCTTCGTCGTACATGGGATCGTTTTCATCTTCGCCGCCGGCGCCGCCTTCAGCTTCAGTGCGCTCATCGCGCGGAGCATCCAAAAATCCTTGCGCGTACTCAGCCTTGCCTTGTGTCTTCCAGAATTCGACGACAGCGGCGGTTTCCCTCTCGCTGACATACGGCGCGTGGAGGCGCATGTGGCGCGAGGTTCCCGGCGGCATAAAGAGCATGTCGCCGCGGCCGAGCAGAGCTTCGGCGCCGTTTGTGTCGAGAATCGTGCGCGAGTCCACTTTCGTCGCCAGACGGAAACTTATTCTGGTCGGCACGTTGGCCTTGATCAGTCCGGTGATGACGTCGACGCTTGGGCGCTGCGTGGCAAGCACCAGGTGAATGCCGACGGCGCGTGCCATCTGCGCCAGACGAGTGATGGACTCTTCAACATTGGCGCGGTCGAGCATCATCAGGTCGGCGAGCTCGTCGATGATGATGACGATGTACGGCAACGGCATCTCATCGTCAGCAGGTTCAAAGAGCGTCGGCGCGGGATCATCGAAGAGTTTGTTGTACTGGTCGATATTGCGGACGCTGCGGCTGGCGAGCAGCTTCAAGCGGCGCTCCATCTCGCGCACAGCGTTGCGGAGTGCGTTGGCAGCGAGCTTGGCCTCGGTGATGATCGGCGTGAAGAGATGCGGAATGCCTTCGTACATGCCGAGTTCAACGCGCTTCGGATCTACGAGAATCAGGCGTACCTGGCTCGGAGTCGTTCGATAGAGCAGGCTCATGATCATCGCGTTGATGGCGACGGATTTTCCCGAGCCCGTTGAGCCGGCGATCAAAACATGCGGCATGGTCGCGAGGTCGGTAATATACATGCGGCCATTGATGTCCTTGCCCATGGCGATCGTCAGCTTCGACTTGGCTTTCTGGAAGCCTTCAGATTCGAGGCAATCGCGCAGGCCGATGGTTTCGCGCTCGTGATTTGGAACCTGTATGCCGACGGTGCTCTGACCGGCCATGCGCTCAATCAAAATACTTTCAGCGCGCATCGCGAGGCAGAGATCATCAGCAAGTCCGGTGACGCGGCTGTACTTGACGCCGGCTTCGGGCTTGAACTCATAAGTGGTGACCATGGGTCCGGGATTGATGCGCACAACCTGGCCCATCACACCGAACTCGGCGCATTTTTCGCGCAGTACTTGCGCCTCTTCGCGCAGCTCGTCTTCGCGAACAATTTGCGGGCCGGTGCCGGGATGCAGCAGCGAGGTCTGCGGCAGCAGATAGCCGCTCACGCGATGCGGGCGTTGCGTGATGGGGCGACGCGCGGGTGCGCCGTGAACTGCATCGGCGCGCTCATGGACGGCGATTGCTTCCGAGGCCTGTTGCATTTCAACGGTTTGCTGAAGCTTGGCTGTCTCAACGCTGACCACTTCTTCATCCCCTGCAAATGCGAAGGGCAAGGGCGCAGGCGCATCACTGACAAAAGTATGCGGAGGCGGCGGAACAAATTCCTGTGCGGGAACCGGCTCCGATTCAAAACGCAGATTGGGAGTGCTTCTGTAGCTCACGGGCAGAGGCGGCGCGACAGGTACCGGCGCTGCACTCTGAGCATGTGCGGCCGCAGCATAGTCATCGTAGGTTGAGTGCGCAACCGGCTCACCCGGCGCGACGGGCATTGTCGAGGGTGTTTCGTAATCACTCAGCGAACGCTCCCACACGCTGCGCCGGGCGCGGAAATCTTCGTTCCGCAAATGCGGAGCGTCGTAGACCGGAGCCTCCAGCTCATCTTCCTCAACTTCTTTCTCGCGGCGGAAGAAGTTGAACAGGCGCTTGCGCTCTTTGCGCGGAGGGGTTGAGAAGTCAAGTTCATCGCTGGCATAGAGATCGCCGCCCACTTCAGCAAGCTGCTCTTCCTCCTCACGCAGACTCAATCGCTCTGCGCGCTCCTGCTGCCAGTTCTGCCAGCGCTCATTCCAGTTCTTGAGGCCCTCATACATTGCGCGCAAGCTCAACGCGGCGCCAAAGTAGATTCCGACAGCAGACATGGTCAGGGTCAGCGCGATTGTCCAGCCGAGGTGAATTTTTGCAATCAACCACACGCTGAAAATCGCGCCCACTGCGCCTTCAATCGGCAAGAGGTGCAGCCAGAGAAGATGACCGGGAAGCAACGCAAAAAGTGTCGGCACAAAAAGCATTGCGATGGTTGCGCCGATTAAGCGCAGCCATAGATTGCCGCCCTTGCGCGAACGAATCCAGCGAAGGCCAAGGCCAGCGAGAAAAAAGCAGGGAATGAAAGCCGCAATTCCAAAACTCTGCAAGAGCAGGTCAGCCATGTAAGCGCCGGCGACTCCGAGCAGATTGTGCGTAGCGCCCAAGCCACTCGCAACTGCATCGCTTTCGCCGGAAGCAGTATTAAAGGAGGGGTCAGTGGTGTGATAGCTGGCGAGCGCCACAAAAAACACAGCAGCGACAGAAATCACCAGGAGCCCCAGCAAAATATTCAGCAGGCGGCTGCGCGTCGGGGTCAGAACAATGCGAATTGGTTTCATGGCGGGCAGCACTTCTCCTGCGGATTTCTGCACTACGCGCAACGACGCGCGAGTACGCGACTTCCGAGCTGAAGCGGCCGAAGACTCCCAGAGCAGTCTCTATTATCGGACGCAGGAGCGGGTAAAGGCGTGGAAATTCAACCGGGGGGAACCACTCTCTCCACCCCCGCCAAATCACATTTTTCAGTTCAATTTTATGAATGAGTGCTGTCGCCCACGTGATTCTTGCGGCTTGGCCACTCCGCGCGGCGGTGATCGAGAAAGGCGTTCACGCCCTCCTTGAAATCTTCCATTGAGCGCTGCTGCGAATTGACGGCGATTGCGTCTTCAATCTCCTCATCGAGACGGCGCTTGGCATGTTTGGAGAGCAGCGTCTTCACTGCATTCATTGCCTGCGGAGAATTCTGCAGCAGGCTGTGAGCCAGCGCAGTAGCCATCGGCAAAAGCTCATTCTCGTTCACAATCTGCGTCACCAGGCCCAGTTCCAGCGCCTCTTGCGCCTTCATCAACCGGCCCGTCAGCAGCAATTCGCGTGTGCGCTTTTCGCCCACCTGGCGCAACAGAAAAGAGGCAACGATTGCAGGAACAAATCCGACCCGCACCTCGGTGTATCCAAACTTTGATTCCGGCGTAGCAAGCGTAAAGTCAGCAAGCGTCGCCAGGCCCATTCCGCCGGCAATCGCGGGGCCATTCACCGCGGCAATCACAGGCTTGGGAAAATCGTAAATTGTGCGCAGTACGTGCGCCATGTTTTCAGAATCGCGGCGATGCTCAGCGGGCGTTCTCGCTGTCATCGTCGCAAGATTTTCCATATCCAGGCCCGCGCAAAACGCCGGCCCAGCGCCAGTCAGAATCACCACGCTGCATCCACAGTGCTCGGCCTCATGCAGGGCAAGGGTCAACTCTTCAATCAGCTCTTCACTCAGCGCGTTGCGCTTCTGCGGCCGGTTCAGGGTAATCGTCTTCACGCCACCGACGGAGTGAGTGAGAATGGTTTTGAAGTTCGCCATAGGGTGAATCTCCCTGATTCATGTGCGCAAGAATCAAACTCGCATATCTTGCTTTGGACTGCTCATCATACACTTTCTCGCACACCCCTCGCCCGTGATGAGAGTCACTCAAATTTGAACCGCAGATTAAAAATCACAACCCCAGCGCCGCACTACGCTTCTTCATCGCTTCAATGCAGAAGGCAATGTGCTCGACGAGATCGACGCCCAACTCCTGCGCACCGAGAATCACATCCTCGCGATTCACTCCGCGCGCAAACGCCTTGTCCTTCATTTTCTTCCTCGCCCCCGCCGCCTCCACATCCGCAATTGCCTTGGTCGGTTTCACCAGCGCGCACGCCGTCAAAAATCCCGCCAGCTCATCGCAGGCAAACAACACCTTCGCCAAATGCGATACCCGCGCCACTCCCGAATATTCCGCATGGCCCAAAATCGCCGTCCGCATTTCCTCCGGCCAACCCTGCCGCTCCAGCTCTTTCACGCCGACAAAGGGATGCTCCTCACGCGAGGGATGCTTCTCGTAATCAAAATCATGCAGCAGCGCCGTCGTCGAATATAAATTCACCAACGCCCTGCGTTCCTCACCCGCCAACCCCAGGCGATCAGCCTCCGCTTCGCCATACGCAACCACGCAAGCCTCCACCGCCAACGCATGTTTGCGCAGACTTTCGCCCGCTGTCCACTCCGTCAACAACGCCCATGCACGATCCCGATCAAATATTTCCGTCATCGTTTGCACCCTCTTAAGAAAAATATTTCACCCCTCAAGTTTGCAACTATGGTTCGCGTTTTGTCGACAGTTTTCGGGTTTTATGCCAAAATCTTCCGTCTGACTCGATTTTTCTACTTGACAATTATGGTTCATTGCCCTGAAAGTTGTTCAAGACGGCTGTTGATCGACTGAACAGCTCGGAGGCCTTGCTCTGGCGCTCCGCATCAAACGAATGGCCACATCACTGGTGAGTGTTGAATCACGTGAGGTCCTGCGCTGCGATCACTGCAGCTTGGTCCAATTCAGAACCAGTAACTCCCTATGTCGCAAGTGTCATCGGCCACTCGACGCCGAAGAAGTTGCGCCACTACTACCCCAACTAGTCACAACTCAGCCCGCAACATGTTCTGAGCCTGGTCTTCAGGTTGCAGCGCAGGTTCGCGAACTGCGCCGCATGCGCCATCTGAGCCAGCGTCAGTTGGCCAACCGCATGCAGGTGCCACGCACCTATATCTCGAAGATTGAGAACGGAAAGGCCATCCCCACGCTCGGTTCGCTTGAGCGCCTGGCCGACGCACTCAACGTCGATCTCTCGCAGTTGGTGCGCGACGAACGCGGCAAATGTGAGGAGCAGATCAACGATCTTCTCTCTGACCCATTGATCGCCGAGATCGTCGAGTTCCTGCCCATGCTGAGCCAAACCCACAGAACGCTGATTTACGGAGCGCTCCGCGACATGGCCAGCGGAAGACGTCGCACTGCGTAAAGATCCGGCTCCTTCTCTCGATGAACTCCGGTTGACCCAGCTCCGAGCACCCCACGAACGGATTTTCGTTCGTGGGGTGGAGGTCTCGCTTCTGAGACCTGGGAATGCGTCTGCCCCCTTGCACCAAAATTAAAGCTTCCCACCATTCAAAACGGCATTCGCTCGAAAAACCGGGGCATCGGCGAGTATTCTAATGAAGTAAGTTTTCCGTTCTCATACAATTAACTGGACTGGCATCAGAACCAAAGCATTGCGTCCTGCGTAATAACTGAGAACTGGAAACTGGGAACAGAGAACTGCAAATGCAACCAGCAGGCACCTTGCGCATCGATGAACTCTCCAGTGAGGAGTTGGCGGTCTACCAGACCCTCAACCCGGCGCGGCTGCCCGAGCACGTCGCCATCATCATGGACGGTAATGGACGCTGGGCCGGCAAGCGCGCGCTTGAGCGCTTCCTCGGCCACCAGCAGGGCGCAAAGAGCGTGCAACTCATTACCGAGACGGCATCGCGCATTGGACTTCCCTGGCTCACGCTTTACGCCTTCTCGCTTGAGAATCGTCTGCGCCGCCCCAAGACCGAGATCAACTTCCTCATGCGCCTCCTCAAGAGCTACCTCGAATCGAATGTCGAGCGCATGATGGACAACAACGTCCGCCTGCGTTACATCGGGCGACTCACCGATCTTCCCGGCGAAGTTCAGGACCGCATGCGCTGGGCCTCAGAGACGACAGCGAAAAATACCGGCACCACGCTCACCCTCGCGCTCAATTACGGCGCGCGCTCTGAGATCGTCGACGCATTCCGCGCCATCGCCAAGGAAATCCAGTCCGGGCAAATCAATCCTGACCACCTCAGCGAAGAAGACATCCACGACCATCTCTACACGGCGCAGATGCCCGACCCCGACCTGCTGATTCGCACCTCAGGCGAGATGCGCGTCTCGAATTTTCTCCTCTGGCAAATCGCCTACACGGAGATTTACATCACCGATCTTCTCTGGCCCGACTTCAAGGGCATCCATCTCCTTGAGGCCATCGCCGACTACCAGCGCCGCGAACGCCGCTACGGCGGATTGGGCGAAGGCGACCGTCGCACCGACGAGACGATTGAGCCGGCGAACGCAGCTACGGTTTAATTTTTTACACATTACAATCTGCGCTCTCAGCCATCACAATCGCAAAAAGACCGCATCAATATTGCTTGACCCTCCTCATCAATTTCCCGTATGTTTATTCGCAACAGATTCCCCGTATTTAAATTTCTGCTTTTGTAGGTGATTATCATGAAGAAAATCATTTTCAGCATCATCTTTACCGCGCTTGTTTTGTTCAACACTCCTTTTGCATCAGCACAAGCCGCACCCGGCAGCATGGATGACCAATTATTTAAAGCCGCCAGAAACGGTGACGTTACAACCGTTCAAACCTTGCTCTCCAAAGGCGCAAAAATTGAAGCCACTGATGATAGCAATCGGACTGTACTCATTTATGCTGCGTCCCTGGGAAAAGCGGATGTAGTGAAGCTGCTGATAGAGAAGGGTGCCAATCTTGAAGCCAGGGGGATCTGGGAGCAAACAGCTCTGATTGCAACCGCAACATCAAGAGTGGGCACTCTGGAAGTTGAAAAATTACTCCTGGATAAAGGCGCAAATATTGAGGCTCGAGAAACCACGGGGGTTACAGCGCTTATGAGAGCAGCGATCAATGGCAAAACCAATTTCATCAATTTATTGCTTGATAGAGGTGCGAATATCAACGCCAAGTCAAATAACGGCAATACGGCTCTCGACTGGGCAAATGCAGTGTATCAACCCGAATCGGCCAAGCTCCTTCAGGAGAGAGGCGCGCACTAAAATTGATATCAATTGGGCGGGCGCCCCAGCTCTCGCTCCTTAGGCCTGGGATTGACCTGCGACCGATGTATCCACATCCATGACGGCCTCCTCCGTTTGCGCAATCAATGGGCGCTTTCCACCAACCCCGCCACGCCGGCGCGATCCAATCTACTGGCTAAAAAAATTGACTTGAGCTTTGCAGCTCACGCGGGTACCATTTTGCTTACTCCGCAACAGGGAGGCATGCAATGAGTAATCCTCTTGACCCCGCCCAGGCAGCCGAATACGGCAAGTTCGTCCAAGCTGCATACGACATGTACCAAGTCAACAATGACGATCTGCGTCCCGCTCCCAAAAATATTCCTCCCGGATGGGAACTCTCTGCCTGGATTAACATGTCAGACTTCCTCTTCCAGATCAGGGCTCCGAAGTTCTACGGGATCGTCGTGCACCAGACCGCAAACCCCGACAACCGCATTATTGCCATCCGTGGCACTGAAGGCATCATCGAGTGGCTCGACGATGCCGCCTCCATCGTCATGGTGCCCTTTAAACAGGTGCCCTCTGCTGGACGCGTCGCCTTCGGCTTCGACAACATCTATTCCACGATAAAGGTCATTCCCGTACCGCACTCCGCACCCGGCCTGACTGCTGTATCTGAGCCGGAATTCACTGGTTCCTTCGGCGATCAACTTGAACAGCTCGCCCTCCGGCGTGAAACCCAGCGCGGCGTTGTGCATGATTTCGCCGCAGGCCGAACCCGCCGCAATCGTCCCACGGTGGTTACCGGCCACAGCCTCGGCTCTGCGCTCGCCACGCTTTTTGTACTTGAGAACAGCGTCAAGCACAAGTTCGACATCTCACTGATCAGCACACTGGCATCGCCCAAGGTGGGCAACCTGGAGTTTAAGCACGTCTTCGGCGCCCTGCCTATCACTTCATGGCGCATCGTCAATATCCGCGACGTCGTGCCCAAACTCCCGCCAACCATCCCCTTCATCCTCGATTACGAGCACATCGACACAACCTACAGCTTTGACTCGTGGCTCTTTGCGAAGAAGAATCTCAGCTGTTACCACAACATTGGCACCTATCTGCACTGGCTCGACAGCAGCCTGCCAATACCCAATGATTGTGCCTGAAATCCATTTCATCGACAGGCTTTGAAAAGTTGCTGCGTTAGTCGTGCCGGCGAGTGGTCCAGCTCTGGTCATCCACAAATGATCGGGTGCCGCATCGCGCATTTTGCAATGGGTGGGATTCCAAACTCTCAATCTCTCATTCCTTGTTAACCCAAGATTCCGAGCCACGGTAGAAAATGAGTCAGGGCCCGACTTCAGTCGGGCCGAATGAAGCTCCTCTAAATAAGAAAATGGGCGCGGCTTTCGCCGCGCCCATCGCTCTTGGTGCTTTACTTAAAAACGCGTGTCGGGATAAAGACTAAATGGTCACTGACGAACAGGCAGTGAAACAACTGGAACTCAGAACTCCGCGACCGTGGCCCATGAAAAAGCTCAATTGAAAAACCGCCGGTTCATCGTCGACTGTGTGCGTTCCATTAGAATGTTGTAGGAGTTCAAATCCATCGAATAGGGGATAAAAGGAAATGGTTCAGTTCCGAGTAAGGATTCTTCTTGCATGCTTGGCGATAACGGCCGGGGGAGTAACAGCCGTCGCCGCGCAAACCCAGGAACATGCCCCGGAGCCTAGCGGTCCTGCGCCAGTTCTTATGACTGTGCGCGAGATGCTGCAGCCAGGCGCGGAGGCCACCCATGCCAAACTGGAAGCCGAGTATGCAGCTACGTTGGACGCCGGCAAGGGCAAACAATACTACCTCGGCATGGGATCGATCACCGGCAAACAGCAAACGGTGTTCATCTCAGGCTATTCCTCTCTTGAGGAGATGTCGGAGGTGCATGACCAGGATGACACGGCCCTGGGCGAAAAGCTGGCCAGTCTCGATGAAGCCCACAGCGGGACGTTAGCCGGAGTGGACACTGCAATCTGGCGTCTGCGTCCGGAGTTGAGCAATCCAGGTGTAGAGAACCTGGCCAAGATGCGCTTCATCGAGTTGATCCAGATTCATGTGAAGCTCGGCCATAGCGCTGGGTTTGCGGATGTGATCAAGAACATCAAGGAAGCTTGGATGAAAACCGACCCGAATTTCCATTATTCGCTCTACCAGCAAACCTTCGGGAGTTCGACGGACGATTCGTACATGCTAATTATCGCGATGAAATCGCTGGCGGACCTGGATAAGCACCACTCGATGGCGGCCGAGTACAAAAAGGCCCTGGGTGAAGAAGTACAGAAGCACATGCTGGAGTTCGTGAGCGCGAACTATAACAGTACCGAGTCGAACCTGTATGTCTTTACACCGAGCATGAGCCGTCTTCCGGAGAACTGGACGAAAGACGATCAGGATTTCTGGAAGTCGAAGCCAGTGACTGCGGTTCCGGCTAAGAAAGCTGCACCGGCAAAATAGAACCATGGATTTGGATGCTCTGAAACGAAGGCCCCGGAGATCTTCCGGGGCCTTCGTCCGTTAGCCTGTTCTGCGGATGTAACGCTGACGGGTAAGGAGATTTGAAGAACTCCGACAAAGCTACACTCTCATCGATACTTCGTTTTCCGTTTTCGGTCGAGACCATGGTGTTGATCTTCGCGAGAGCATGGCTAAAAGAAAACGACCGCCCTTAAGGCAGCCGTTTTCAATGTTGCAGGAACTTGAGACCTACCGATGTCCACCCCCACCATGGTCGCCGCCACCACCACGGTAGCCACCTCCGCCACCATGAAAGCCACCGCCTACTGCACCACGGCCACCGCCCCAACCACCACGGCCACCGCCTCGGTCACCGCCCCAGCCACCCCGGCCGCCGCGGTCACCGCCCCCGCCCTGGTCCCCGCCCCAACCATGGTCGCCACCCCAGCCGTGGTCATCGCCCCAGCCGTGACCGTACCACGGGCCAGCGCCTAGAAATATGCCGTTGTTAAACCACTGCGGACCATAGTAGCCATAGGGTGCACAGGCATACGGCGCATATCCGTAGTAGCCATACTGGCACACGGGCGCAACTGGAGGGTATTCCCCGCCGCCGATTTCCACACCAAATGAGATCTGCGCGTGCGCAGTTGGCGCCGGCGTCAGGATAAATCCAATGATCGCAAGCAATGCAAAATACTTGAAACGCATGGTGGTCCTCCCTCTTAATGGTCATTCCCGATGAGCAAATGGTATTTTGACGCGGGCCGTTAGGATCCTGAAAATTACTTGGTGTCAGTTTCCTATCCCCAAGAACACAAGAATATCTGAAAAGTGTCTCAGCGGTCGACCCCAATGCACCTGACGGTCCTTGCCGTGGGCAACCTTGACCGAATCATGGCCTTAACGCGAGCTGGATTAGCACTAAAAGCGGCCCACAGTGCAATAACTCTCAATATCTAAATGATTATGAGAGTTTGAGTTCAGACAAATCCTGTGCCCACTCCGCTAACCCCTTAATCCTGAATGCCGCTCAATTTCTGCTTTTTTTAAGATTGTTAACCAGATGATAAACATTTCTCCATTTCCCCCTCAAAAACCGGCATATCTACATCGAATCGCACCACATCCCAAAATTCAACATCTACATCGACACTTTACTCGATGCGCAACGCCCTGTTCAGGGTCGCGGTCCCCTGCAAGCGGTCTATTCCTGTCGGGGTGACTAGTCACTTTGTCCCTGCTTTTGGCCCAACAATGTATCCTCTAAAGACGGCATGAAACGCATTCTTACAGCTCTGATTTTGATCCCCCTGGTCCTCGCGCTGGTCTTCTTCGCGCCCGGCTGGCTCTTCACAATCTTCACCGCCTTTCTCTCCCTCCTCTGCGGGTGGGAGTTCCTCGGCCTGGTCTCCGAGCGCGGCTACGCAAACCCTCCGCGCATCGCGACTCTCATCGCACTCGTTCTGCTTTTTGCCGGAACTTACTACCGGCCCGACGAAGCCGCCACCATCGTTGGCATTCTCTCCATCCTCCTCCTGCTCTATTGCGCCTTCATTTCTCCCATTGAGCGCGTTATCGTGGATGCGTCCACTTCCGTCACCTGCCTCCTCTATACCGGACTCACGCTGACCACTCTGCCCACTCTGCGCGCGCAGAGCAACGGAATCTCGCTCATCATCTTCCTGCTCTTCGTGGTCTGGGCCGGTGACATCACCGCACTTTACATTGGACGCGCATGGGGACGTCACAAACTCATCCCCAAGCTCAGCCCCAACAAAACCTGGGAAGGCACCATCGGCTCCATCCTTGGCTCGCTCGCCGTGGCCGGCCTGCTGATTCTCTTCTCAAACCTGCTCGTCACAAACCTGGTCATCGACAGCTTCTTTGAGAAACTTTCCGTGCATCTTTTCTTCAGTGGCGAACCCTGGCGCTGGCTGGTGATTGCCTTCATCGTCAACATCGCTGCGCAACTCGGCGACCTGCTTGAATCCGCGCTCAAGCGCTCGGCTGGCGTCAAAGATTCCGGCTCACTGCTGCCCGGCCACGGCGGAATGCTGGACCGCCTCGACGCGCTGCTGATCGCCGCACCGATCCTGTGGTACGCCATGGTTATGCAACAAATTTTCTAGGTGATCTTCTGTGAAACGACTCGCCATTCTCGGCAGCACCGGCTCCATCGGCCAATCGACACTCTCCATCGTTGAGCAGTTTCCGGAGCGCTATTCAGTCGCCACGCTTGCAGCCGGGCGCAACATTGATGAGGCCTTCGCACAAGCCGAGCGCTGGCGTCCGCGTCTCATCAGCCTCGCCACCGCCCAACTCGCCGACCAACTCTCTGCACGCCTCAAGTCAGCCGGAATCACCGGCATCGATGTCGCTCACGGCACAGCTGGAACAGTCGCCTGCGCCACGCACAAGGATGCCGACTTTGTTGTCTCTGCAATCGTTGGCGTTGCAGGACTTGAAGCGACCCACGCGGCCATTCTCGCCAACAAGCCAATCGGCCTCGCCAACAAGGAGTGCATGGTTGCAGCGGGCGAAATTCTCACCCGCGCGGCACGCGAGCGCAACGTGCCCATCCTTCCCATTGACAGCGAGCACAACGCGGTTCACCAGTGCATGCGGGTCGGCGCGCACTCTGAAGTCAAGTTCATCTGGCTGACCGCATCGGGCGGACCCTTCCGCCAACTTCCGCTCGCGGACTTCGCCAACATCACTCCCGAACAGGCGCTCAAGCATCCGACCTGGGTGATGGGTCAACGCATCACGATTGATTCGGCCACCATGCTTAACAAGGGCCTCGAAGTCATTGAAGCCTGCCGCCTCTTCAACCTGCCTCCCTCGCAAATCCGAGTCACCGTCCACCCGCAATCCACCGTCCATTCACTCGTCGAATACGTTGACGGTTCCATCCTCGCGCAAATCTCCGTCACTGACATGCGACTGCCCATTCTCTACGCGCTCGCATACCCTGAGCGCCCGGCCTCAACCCTGACCTTCGACCTTAAGCAACTGAAACATCTCGACTTCTCCGAACCAGACTTCGAACGCTTCCCCTGCCTGCGTCTCAGCTACGAGGCCGCGGAAAAGGGCGGAGCCCACTCCATCGCGCTCAACGCCAGCGACGAGGTCGCCGTCGAAGCATTTTTATCCCGCCATATCCCCTTCAACGGCATCCCGCGTACAATTGAAGAAGTGCTCGCCCGCACGCCAGTTTCGCACCCGGAGACGATTGCCGAGGTGCTCCAAGTGGACAGCGAGGCGCGCGAAATGGCGCGCAGCATCGTCAACGCCTGACCTAAACTTCCCTGACGCGCATAAAAATTCCGCGCAGCCAAATTGAGGACGTCGAACCAACCTTATGCACCAATTTCTTGTCGCTGTTGTCTCCTTCATCATCCTGCTCTCCATCATGGTCTTCGTCCATGAATTTGGCCATTTTCTCGTAGCCAAATTCTTCAAGGTGCGCGTAGAGGCCTTCTCCATCGGCATGGGTCCGCGTCTCTTCGGCTACAAATACGGTGAGACGGATTACCGCATTTGCGCCTTCCCTGTGGGCGGCTACGTGATGATGACGGGCGAAAACATGCCCGGCGAAAATCTCGGCGCCAAGACCGATGAAGACGACGACAAATCAAAAAAGGCAGAAGAACCACCTGCGCCTGCGCCCACCAACACGACTCCCGACCCCGGCGCTCTGACATCGAAGCCGCGTTGGCAGCGCATGTTGATCGGCGTCGCCGGTCCCGTTGCCAACTTCATCTTTGCTTTTCTGCTGATGCTCGGCTACTACTGGTTCCTCAATGAGGTTCCTCCCTTTGTTGACAAGCCCATCACAGTTGACCTCGTAGTACCCGGCAGTGAAGCAGCCAAGGCAGGGCTTCAGCCCGGCGACATCATTCAGAGCTTTGACGGCAAGGCGGATCAAACTTTTGAAGAAGTTGAGATGAGCGCAGCCACAGCGCAGAACCAAACCGTGCCGCTTACAATCCTGCGCAATGGCCAGACCATCGAGTCCAGCCTCTTCCTCAAGTTCGCTACCAGCAAGCCCGAGGATTTCGACGTTGAAAAGCTCGGGTTCGTGACTCAAGAGCAGCCTGAGTTGGTGACCATCGCTGAAGTCCTGCCCGGCGAGCCAGCAGAGCTGGCAGGGCTCAAGAAAAACGACCAGATTCTCGCCGTCGATGGAATCAAAATTCATTCCACCCATGCGCTCCTGGTCTACATGCAAACCCAGGCAGGCAAGCCACTCAATATCACTGTGCTGCGCGATGGAAAAACAATTGAACTCGTCGCGCACCCCATCAAGAAAGAAGTCGCCGACAAATTGGGACCATGGCGCCTGGGCTTTGCTCCGGTTCCACCACCACAGATTGCCAAGCCGCTTCCCTTCAGTGAAGCGATCACGCGCTCTGCACATTTCTGTCGAGATAACGCGCTGATGATCTTCAATGTTCTCGGCAAAGTTCTCTCAAACCAGATGTCCGCCAAAAATCTCTCCGGCCCCATTGGCATGGGACAGATGGCAGGCGAGGCAGCACAGGCGCAGGGTTTTTACCCTAAGTTCTATCTCGGCGCTGCCATCAGCCTGAACCTCGGCATTCTGAACCTGCTGCCGATTCCGATTCTCGACGGCGGAATGATCTTCATTCTCATCATCGAGAGCATTCGCCGCAAAGATCTCAGCATGGGCGTGAAAGAGCGCATCTACCAGGTCGCATTCATGTTCCTGATGGTGCTCTTTGCCTTCATCATCTTCAACGATCTGAGCAAGTTGGATCTGATGAACAAAATCACTCACCTCTTCCACGGCGGCAAATAACAAAACTTATGTCCGTCACTACACAAGTCCGAGTTCGCTACGCTGAGACCGACCAGATGGGCGTGGTCTACTACGCAAATTATCTGGTGTGGTTTGAGATTGGCCGCGTGGAGTTGCTGCGCAAACTCGGCTACGCGTACAGCCAGCTTGAACAGGAGCATAAGCTGATTCTGCCGGTCGTCGAGGCAAGTTGCCGCTATCGCAGTCCGGCAAAGTATGACGATGAGATACTCATTGAGACGCGGCCCTTGCTGTTGCGCGGCGCGGTGCTCAAGTTTGCCTATCGAATTCTGCGCAAAGCTCAAGTTGAGGGTGAGGAGAATACTCTGCTCGCTGAAGGCGAAACCGTTCACGTGGTCTGCGATGAGCACATGAAGAAGCAGAATTTGCCGGATGCATACGCGAATGCACTGCGGACGATGATCAAGGAAGTGTAAATCTTCGTGATAAGCGATTCAACGTTGCAATAAAACCCTGCTCTCAAAATTGAGAGCAGGGTTTTTTATCAGTTTGAATTGCGGTGGGCAGGGACCTTACATCCACGGATATGAACCAGCCTTCGCACAATACGCTGCGGCTTTGCGACCGATCTCGACCGTGTTCAGCGGCGAGACCTTCATGATGCGGCGCAGAATCGTCAGTTGAGTACGAAGCATGTCGCCCTCAGCGCAAGCCGCGAGAACGCGACGTGCGGCGAGTTCAACTTGTTCATGCGCTTCAGCAGCTAACATTCCGCAGAGCTGGGCGGCAATTTCTGCCTTCGGGCTGCCAGCAGCTGCGAGCTTTTGCGCGCGCAGAATCGACGAATCAACAGCAAAAACATGCGAGATGGAGTCGGCCAAATCACCCATGATCTCCTGCTGCTCTTCAAGGCCGGCCATGAAGCGCTGACTGGCCACGCCCGCCGCAAAGAGCGTGGTCTTGCGCACTGCTGCAAGCGTTTCGCGCTCACGGGCAAGCGGCTCGCTTTCGTCAATGCTCTCTCCAAGGCCAGGCTGCGTGACTTCGTCCATAAGCTTCTTGATCGCAGGCAACAGCGGCAATTGACCTTTGAGAGCGCGCTTCATCAACCAGCCGGTGATGATGAGCCGGTTGATTTCATTCGTCCCTTCGAAGATGCGGTTGATGCGCGAATCGCGATAGGAGCGCTCGGCCGAGTAATCCTCCACAAAGCCGTAGCCGCCCATGATCGAGACCTGCTCGTCGGCGATGAAGCTCAGCATCTCAGAGCCGTAGACCTTGAGAATGGAGCACTCGACGGCGTACTCCTCAATGCGCTTCTGAACTTCGCGACTGTCGTTTGCCTGTTCTGCTGGAATCTGCGCAAGCGAGGAATCCAACATTCCCGCTGTTCGATAGGCCATGCTCTCGGCTGCAAAGAGTCTCGCCGCACCGACGGCAATCTTGCGCTGAATGAGGCCGAACTGGTCAATCGACTTGCCGAATGCCTTGCGCTCGGCTGCATATTTGATGGCGCCGGTTAGCACGTGGCGCGCTCCGCCGATGCACGCAACACCGAGTTTGAAGCGGCCCACGTTGAGAATGTTGAAGGCAATGTGATGGCCCTTGCCTGCCTCGCCGAGTAGATTCGCCACAGGAATCCGGCAACCATTCAGAACCAGCGGACACGTGGATGAGCCGCGAATGCCGAGCTTGTGCTCTTCTCCGCCAACAGTCAAACCAGGCGCCGTGCGCTCGATAAGAAATGCTGTGAACTTCTCCACACCATCCGGTTCCACCAACTTCGCAAAGACGGTGAAGATGTCGGCAATGCCGGCGTTGGTGATCCACATCTTCTCGCCGTCGAGAATGTACTCTTTACCATCTTCGCTGAGCCGCGCACGGGCTCTCACATTGAGCGCGTCGGAGCCGGACGTTGCTTCAGAAAGCGCATAGGCCGCGACCCACTCGCCGCTTGCGATGCGCGGCAAATACTTCTGTTTCTGTTCAGCACTGCCATACCAGACCAGCGGCAGCGTGCCAATGCCGGTATGCGCGCCAAAGGCCGTTGAAAAAGCGGCCAGCACGGAGAGATGGTCGGCAATCACCGTTGTGGTCGTCTTGTCCATCCCCATGCCGCCGTACTCTTCAGGGATATCGACGGAAGTGAAGCCCAGGTCGGCGGCTTTCTTGAGCACGCCCTTCAAAACCCCCGGCTCCTTAACCTCGATTTTGTCAGCGACAGCTAGAATTTCATCGGCAGCAAATTTGGTCGCGGTTGCGGCAATCTGCTTCTGTTCCTCGTTCAAATCCTCAGGTGTGAAGGTTTCAGCGGGGGTGCGAGAGTCCAATAAAAAGCTGCCCCCAGGGGCAGCTAAGATTGCGTTATGAGTAGAATGAGACATTTTTGACCAGCCTCCTGGCAGAGAAAACAATACTCCGCCAGGAGTGAGTCATGCAATAAGTTGTTGAATAATATCTCTCACTAGAAGTACCCGCGTCATCATTTAAGAGTGCATTCTGGAGAATCTGGCCTGAATGATGACCAGTGGACATCACAGATTCCATGCGAATTTGCGAGCTTCAACGTAAGTAGGCCCTTGTCAGATGTGACGTCTGAAGTCGGCATCCATACCTCACGGATTTGGCCATAGCGTTGATATCGCACGCGAACTTCGATACGGTAATGGCCGATGCTACCTAGAAACGATTCACTACCGTGATCAAGAACAATCTGTGATTCAAGAACCGTACCCGCCGCATTTTCACGGTCAGTAGGAGATTCTCCGGTTGAGAACAAACTAAAAATATAGAGAGCAATTAAAATGCAAGCGATTACGATAATGAGCACCAAAATCCAGATAGTCGGTTTTGACGGTGGTTGGTGAGTACGAATTTTACCGTGGCTCATGGACTTCCCGTTCCTAAGTAGGAATATGACTAGACGCAATGGATGATAACTTAATGCCCAAGACTAGAGCCTATTAAAATGTCACTGATCCACAACTAATGATATATAATATCTATATCAGGAGTCACTCCAGTGCGTACACTCATCGATTTGCCCGAAAAACAAATGAAAGAACTTGCCGAAATCTGCTCAGAACGTGGCTTTTCCCGCGCTGAAGCTGTTCGCCAGGCAGTTGCCATCTTTATTGAACAGAACCGCACCTCGCGTGATGCAGCCTTCGGTCTGTGGAAAGGGCAAACTTTTTTTCTACCCGGCGATTCACAGCCGCTACCCGAGGATGGACTCGCCTACCAGGAAAAGATGCGGAGTGAATGGTGAAGGCTGTCATCGACACCAACATCCTGGTCGATTACCTGCGCGGCATTCCCGAGGCAGCGCATGAGTTGGCACTCTATCAAAATCCCGCTATCAGTGTCGTCAGTTGGATTGAGATCATGGCGGGTACGACCCACACAACTGAACCCGCAGCTAGAGCATTTCTGCAAACATTCGACCTGTTGCCACTCAATGACGAGGTTGCTGAACGCGCCGCACAACTCAGAAAGTCAAAACGCGTTAAGATTCCGGATGCCATCATCTGGGGCACAGCTCAAGTTCATCAATCACTTCTGGTCACGCGCAATACACGCGACTTTGATGCAACTGCGCCGGGAGTCCGTGTTCCTTATACCCTCTGAATCCACACCTCCCGCCGCACCCTCCATCACCTATAATTGGCCTAATTAGCACATCGGAGGCGTTTCACTTTGGCACAGGCTGCACTGTATCTCACGACCGCGTTCAGCCCATTGCACAGGCTCGTCAACAGCCCTGCCCTCTTGAGCTTTTTTGCCCCGCAAAACAGCTTCCGCCACTATCTGAAGATGCAGTACACCGATACAACCTTCAAAGGCCTTTACCATATGAATGGCTTTGATGCTGCGATTCTGATTCCGTACTTCATCGTGATGATCATTCTCGCTGTCTACGGTGTGCATCGCTACACGATGGTCTATCTCTATTTCAAGCATCGCAAGAATTACAATCCCGATCCGCCGCAGCACTTCGACGAACTGCCGCGCGTCACCATTCAACTGCCCATGTTCAACGAGCAGTTTGTGGTGGAGCGGCTCATCGAAGCCATCTGCGCGATTGAATACCCGAAGGACAAGCTGGAGATCCAGGTTCTCGACGATTCAACGGACGAGACCGTGCAAGTTGCTTCCGATATTGTCGACCGGTACAAGGCACTCGGCCACCCCATCGTCTACATTCACCGGACGAATCGTCATGGCTTCAAAGCCGGCGCGCTCGATGAAGGCCTCAAGATTGCGAAGGGTGAGTTTGTCGCAATTTTTGACGCCGACTTTGTTCCGCCCTCCGATTGGCTGATGAGCATCATCCATCATTTCGCCGAACCGCAGATTGGCATGGTGCAGACCCGCTGGACGCATCTCAATCGCGATTACAGCCTGCTCACGCAGATTGAAGCCATCCTGCTCGATGCGCATTTTATTCTCGAACATGGTGCGCGCGTCCGCACGGATGACTTCTTCAACTTCAACGGCACCGCGGGAATGTGGCGAAAGCAGGCCATCAGCGATGGTGGCGGCTGGCAGCATGACACGCTCACCGAAGACACGGACCTCAGTTACCGTTCGCAGATCGCAGGGTGGAAATTCAAATATCTACCCGCAATCGAGTGCCCCGCCGAGTTGCCGATTGAGATGACCGCCTTCAAAACCCAGCAGGCACGCTGGGCCAAGGGTCTGATTCAAACTTCGATTAAAGTTCTGCCGCAAGTTTTCCGTTCCGACGTGCCGCGCCGCATCAAGGTTGAAGCCGTCTATCACCTCACCGCAAACATCAGCTACCCGTTGATGGTGCTCATGACCGCGCTGATGATTCCCGCGATGATTGTGCGCTTCTACCAGGGCTGGTTTGAGATGCTGCTCTTCGACGTGCCGCTCTTCACCGCGTCCACACTGTCGATTGCCGTCTTCTACCTGGCCAGCCAGCGTGAGCTCTACCCCAAAACATGGAAGAGGACATTTTGGTATCTGCCTATGCTGATGGCGCTCGGCATCGGTCTCACCGTGACCAACACCAAGGCCGTCTTGGAAGCTCTCTTTGGCATCAAGAGCGCCTTTGCCCGCACGCCAAAATACTCTGTCGCCAAGAAAGGCGAGAAGTCAAACGCCGCAAAATACCGCAAGCGTCTGGTGCTGGCGCCGTGGATTGAGCTGCTGCTCGGCTTTTATTTCTTTGTCGCCATCGTCATCAACATCATCAATCACAATTACTTCACCGCGCCGTTTCTTTTGCTCTTCGTTGTCGGCTACTGGTACACGGGTTTGATGAGTTTGCTGCAGGGGCGCTTTGAACGCTGGAGGCCCGGCTCCAATATTGACGAAGAATCCAGCCCGAGGCCCTTCCCGGTGGGTGTGTAGTTCATGTTGATGAATCGCTCAATTCCGCGGAGTACGGTGCTTCCAGAGCTCGCCTATCCGAATATCGGTGAGGCCATCGAGAAACTGTGTGAAGCATTCGGATTTACTTTGCGCCTTCGCATTGGTGATCATCGTGCTCAACTGAACGTGGGCGATGGCGCCGTAATCCTCATCGAGATCGACAGAAATGTCTCCTTGAAATCGTCAGTCCTGGTGCGCGTTGACGACGTAAATGCCTACTATGAGCGCGCCCGCAAATGCGGTCTTCGCATCCTTCGCGTTCCAACCGACTATCCATTTGGTGAGCGTCAATTCGTCGTAGAAGACTTTGCGGGTCACCATTGGTGCTTCTCGCAATCCATTTTCGATGCTGATCCCAATGAGTGGGGCGGAACACCGGGCGAATTGTAGGCCCAGGCAAGAATTTTCACCGCTTGACATTCCCTCCTCCACACCTTGAATCTTCTTTCATGCGTAGAATTAGTTTTTCACTCACTTCACTCCTCGTTCTGCTCGCCTTTTTCGGCCTCTCCTCGACTTCATCATCAGCGCTGGAGAAGCAGCCGAACTCCACGTATCATGCGCGGCGCGTGGCACTCGGCGACAAACTTCAGGGCGGCGTGGCGATCCTATTTGCGGAGGAAGAATCCCAGCTCGACTTCACGCCCTACCGCCAAGACCCGGACTTCTACTACCTGACCGGCTGGAATCAGCCCGGCGCGGCGCTCCTCATCCTGGGCCCGGCGAAGAGCACGCAGACGCCGATGGGCGAAGTGGCCGCGCACGCCTACCGCGAGATTCTCTTTCTGCCTACGCGCAACCTGCGCGCCGAACGCTACTCCGGCGAGAAGATGGATGCCGCCACGCCGAATGTGACCACGCTTGCCGGTGTAGACGAGGTGAAATCCCTGAGCGATCTGCCCGCGCTCTTGAGCAAGCTCGCCGCTGACGACCCATCTATTGCTTACAAGATCGCTGTTGAGCCGGATTCCAAGCAGGCCGGTACACTGCTTGACTGGATCGCCATCACTGTCTCCGCACCCAAGGCGCCCAAGACCAAAGACATCGCGAAGATCGTCGCCGAACTGCGCTTGATCAAAGATCCCGGCGAGATTGCTCTGCTCAAGAAAGCCTCGTACGCATCCATCCTCGGACAGCGCGCCATGTTCAAGGCTGTGCACCCCGGCGCAGCTGAGTTGGCCGTTGCAGGCTCCATGACCAAGGTCTGGATGGAGAACGGTTGCGAGCGGCCGGCCTATTTCCCTATCGTCGGCTCGGGACCCAACTCGACGACGCTGCACTACTCAGAGAACTCGCGCACCATGCAGGATGGTGAGCTGGTCGTCGTCGATGCGGCTTGCGAGTACTCAATGTATGCAAGTGACATCACGCGTACTGTGCCGGTGAACGGACATTTCACGGACCGTCAACGCGAGATTTACACCATCCTTTACAACGCGCAGAAGGCGGCGATCGAGTCGTTTGTCGCGGGCAAGTCGAAGCTGCTTGATTGGGCGCATACGGATCCGGACGCGCTTGACACCGTCGCCTACAACTACATCAACACCCATGGCAAAGATCTGCATGGCGAGCCGCTGGGCAAATATTGGATGCACGGGATCGGGCACATGTTAGGCATTGACGTGCATGATGTCTACAGCCAGATTGTGTACCCTGCGGTGCTGAAGCCCGGCATGGTCTTTACTATTGAGCCCGGCATTTATATTCCGGAAGAAAATATCGGCGTGCGCCTTGAGTGCGACTTCATGGTTGGCGAAGATGGCAAGCTCATCGACCTGGACGCCGATCTGCCGCACACTGCCGAAGAGATTGAAGCAGCGATGAAAGCGAAGTAAAAATGCAGAGTGAAGAGGAAGCGGGCGAGTATGCCCAGCGCGAACAGGTGCCTGATGATTACGAGCCTCCGCACGCGCATGATGAAAGCGCGGAAATTCAGCGAGCCGACGTTTCTCCGCTGGTCGCCGTCTTCAGCGAGCAGTTGATGGCTTGCCTTGAAGAGTGCTCTCAAGGCCGCCGCGGATTGTTTGGAGACGCCTCGCACTTGAACCCCGGCGAGCAATGGCCTGAGGCGGAGCGGTTGCGTGAGTTGGCTTTTGCGCTGCAATCGATCCTCGCTCAACAGGAAGAGCGCAGCGCACTCTGCGATGAGTTCCTCGACCTTTGCACGATCAGCGGCGAGTATGACCCGGGCGAGCCTCGCCTTGCACGCAACCTGATGCGACGCATCGATCGCGGTGAAGTGGGCACCGCAACCGAGCCTCCACCACCGTGGCTGAAGAAAGAGGACACACACTCATGATGGTCATGCTGCGCGCATTCCTCGCTCTTGGTGCCGGCTTCATTGTGATGATGCTCGTGCAGGCTCTCGGCACATTTATTCTGCGCCGCGTGATTCCAACCTGGGCTGCAATTGAAAAGAAGCCGAGCATCGGCTACACGCTCTCCAATGCCGGAATTCTTTTTCTCTCAGCCGCACTCGGTGGCTTGGTCACCGCGCGTTTAGCCGCTGCAAACCCACTCATTCACGCGCTCGCACTCGCGTTGATCATCCTCATGCTCTCGGCGATGACCGCAATGCAAAGCCGCGGCAAGCAACCGATCTGGTACCTGCTCATGATGGTCGGTCTTGCGCCGGTTGGCGTCTTTGCCGGCGGAGTGGTCTGGCTTAGAATGACCGGTGTTCTCTAGCAGACTCGCGCTCCTTGATTGGGAATGGGCATTGAGAGCGCGAATCGCTAGACGTGACTCACCATCGCAAACCGAGTGTGACCGGAATCAAATCCGTCGTGCCCAGTCCATTGACCTGCGAAGTCGGTGGAGTATTGACAAAAAGATAACGCGCCTCCGCAAAGAGCTTCATCTTTCCATCGCCATACATGCCACCCAATCTGCGCGAGTAGCCCATGCCAATGTTCGCACCCGCCTGCCTGGAAGAAAACCCATTCGTGTTGATAGTGATAGGGTTTCCATAATAGTCACAGCACTGTTGAATATCGAAGAAGGTGGTCTTGTGATAGAAACCGCCGCCGCCGGTTATATACACACTATTTGTACGTTTCGGAAAGAGATCGATAACCGGGGCAAGCGTGATTGACCATATGTGCGCATTGCCGTTGGTTGCGCCGTTGCCTACAGCTGCAATGAAAGCACCGGGAAGTTTGTCATCTATAAACTGGTACTCGATTAGAGCCGAAAGCCGTTTTGTGAAGTGAAGTCCGGCGCCCAAAGTAAAATTTCCACCCCATGTAATGTAGGGTGTGTCATTGCCAATCGGCGCGTTGAATCCGCCTCCAAGCTCAAATGAGAGGTGGCTTGCATCGAATAGCCTGCCCCCAATGCCGCCGCCACCGCCGCCGCCTGAAGCATTTCCATCGAGTACGGCAGCTTTGAGCATGGTTGCGTCGCTCGGATCATCGGGTAAATTCGTCGTAGAAGAAGAGAAACCCGAATCGTCTTGATTCAATTGGAAGTGGGAAATCGTGCTTTGTGCGCAGGCTAGAGTGCTGCCAAGTGATGCAACGAGCAGGAAGAAAAAGGCGCGCCTGAATGCGCATGACCATTCCATGAATGGCATAACTGAACCTCCGGGTTTGATGCAAGCGTCTTGCGCCGAAAACTTACTCGGTCACCGATATAGACCGCAATTTCCAGGTTAAAGTTGCATGGATTTTTCGCGAATAATTCTCAAATTTCCCACTTCATGAAATCTTTTCAGATCATCAATTTGGCGCACTTTATACATTGCAAATAGATAAAGGCCGGAGTAAAATTTCTCCGGCCTTTAGTTGTAGTGACGCAAGCAACAAATTATCCCTGAATATCGAACTGTTCAGGATGCAGCGTTGGGTCGCTCTTGATGAGAATGTTCTTGCCCACCAGTTCTTCGTAGTCGGCAACCCAGGTTGCGTTGTTGGCTTTGAGCACTTTGACTGTCTCCGGGTGAACGCGAACCAGAACGTCTCCGCTCTCGAAGTGCTTCTTCATCTTGCGCAGTTCGATGAAGATTTCGTTCGCAACCGTCGCCGGGCTCTTCACCATTCCAGTTGCCTGGCAGACCGGGCAAGGGACGCTCAACGTGCGCTCGAGTGATTGCTTGACGCGCTTGCGTGTGATGGCGACCAAACCAAAGTCGTTGAACTGGAGAACCTTGGTCGGCGCGCGGTCGACCTTGAGGGCATCTTCAAGCGCGGCCATCACCTTGTTGCGGTTTTTGCGCTCGTCCATGTCGATGAAGTCGATGATGATGATGCCGCCGAGGTCGCGCAGACGAATCTGACGAACGATCTCTGGAATCGCATCAAGGTTGGTCTTGACGATTGTGTCCTCAAGCCGTGCCGTCTTGCCGACGTACTTGCCGGTGTTGATGTCGATTGCGACCAGCGCTTCAGTCTGGTTGATGACGATGGAGCCGCCGCTCTTGAGCCACACTTTTGAACGCAGAGCCTTGGAGATTTCATCCTGAATACCAAAGTGCTCAAAGAGTGGAACCTCTTTTGTGTAAAGCTTGACGCGGCGCACCAGCGTAGGCGAAAAACGATTGAGGAAGCGCACAATGCGTTCGTAATCGGCTTCAGAGTCAACCCAGATCGACGAGAAGTTGTCGCTGACCTGGTCGCGCAGAATGCGCTCGATCAACGAAAGATCGTGATAGATGAGCGCCGGAGACTTCGAACTCTCCGAGCGGTTCTTAATCTCGCTCCATAGATGCAGCAGGAATCTCAAGTCAGCGCGGAGTTCTTCTTCGCTGGCATGCTCGGCAGCGGTGCGGACAATGAAGCCACCCGTCTGATCGCCACGCTCACTGACCAGAATCCGCTTCAGGCGATGACGCTCTTCGTCGGAAGAAATTTTGCGGCTCACTCCAACATGGCTCACGGTCGGCATAAAGACCAGGAAACGGCCCGGCAGCGCGATGTGACTTGTGATGCGCGCGCCCTTCTTGGCGATAGGCTCCTTGGCGATCTGGACCAGAATCTCCTGGCCCGGCTTCAACAGATCAGAAATGATGGGCAAGTCTGTGGACTGTGCATTGCGGCGCGATGGCCCTCCGCGACGCGGACCGCCGCCGCTCTGGCCTGGGTGGCCACGACGCGGACCACCGCGTTGATTGCGGTCGCGACGCGGTGCGCCGGGAGCAGCGCTTCCCTCTTCTTCATCTTCCTCATCAGGCGAACCGTCAAAATCCAACTGAATACGGTGATCGAGGTGTGCTTCCTGGAACATCTCGCCAAGTGCGCCGGAGCCAATCTGCGCACGCAGCGTCTCCTCTTCAAGATCATCAGAATCCGAGTCGCCGGCGCGTGCATGCAAACGCGGCGTTGTTGCAACCTCGTCCTCGTCAATTTCCTCTTCTTCAACATGACCCACACCCGGCGAGTAATTCGACGCGCGTGCAGGCTTTTTCTCTTCCTTCTTCTTGCCAAAGCCAAAAAGGCGAAAGGTTGAAGGCGGAAGCGGATCAACATTGTGAGAGGCAGAGTGATTCTCCTCAGGCGTTGCTTCTTCGCTCACGCTTTCGTGAGTCGAAGCGGAGTGCGAGTGATGCTCTGCGGTGAATGTTTCTTCTACCTGCTCGTCTTCGACAACCGGTGCAGCAAAGGTGTACCGAGGCGGAGCATGATGGACTACACTCTCGCTTTCTTCCACCTCGTACGCGTCATCTGATTCCGGTTCTTTGAATTCGCCGCTCTCGGTTTCTTCAACTTCAAGCTCTTCATTTTCCACGGATTCGTCGCCCGCCACAATCGCGGATGGCTCAGGGAATGTCGCCTGATCTTCAGTGGTAATGATCTCTTCGTTTTCTGTTGCCTCGTCAATTGCAGGTTCTTCAATTTTCGCCGGCTTACTCGCTTTATAACGCGAGATTGACTCACCGGGCAGCGGACCGACGCCGTCCCAGACAATCGGCGCTTCAATCATTGTTGTCGGCTTGAAGGTAGACGCTGAACGTACAGGCTCCGATTTTGACTCGGACTTTGCAGGCTCCTCATTCTTTGCTCCGTACTTCGAGAGCGATTCGCCGGGCAGAACGATTGGTACTGATGGCGCTGATGAACTTGAATCGCCGCCCGCATCATAGCCAGATTCGCGACCCGAATCGCGTCTTGAATCGCGACCTGAGCCACCACCACGGCGATCCCGATTACGGCCTGAATCACGCCCTGATTCGCGTCCTGATTCACGGCCAAAATCTTTGCGCGAGCTGCTCTCTGAACCACGACCTGAAGCCGGAGAAGTAGATTGAATCTCAATCTCCTCTACCTCGCCCTGGTCGTCCCTATCCGCGCTTTCAGCCTCAACGGTGATTCCTTTAGTTGGCTGGCCCGGTGCGGGAGGAGCTTCACCTGCACCATCACCGCCGCGGCCGCCGCGACGACGACGGCGACCACGCCAGCGACGTCCGCCGGAATCATCCCCCGCGTCGTCACCCTTCTGTGCAATGTCTAAGTTAGTTGGCTCAGCCGCAGTCGGCGCAAGTATCGACTTGAGGGGTGCTACGTCAACTTCCGCGACTGGACGGCGATTGCGGCCGTCTTGATTGCGCCCGTCAGGCCGACGTTCCTCAGTCCTGCCTCCAGAACTGCTCTGAATGGCCGAACCTGGTTTCACTGGACGAGGGGCCGCCGAGGCCGCTGCGCGCTCAATCTCATCGCCCTCTTCAGGGTCTTCAATCTCGATGAAGTCAGTGACGTAGAGGAACGCGTCGCGCTCCAGCCCTAAATCGACAAATGCCGATTGCATGCCGGGAAGCACGCGTGTGACGCGTCCGTTGTATATGGAACCTGCGAGGGTGTATTCGTTTTCGCGTTCGTAATAAATTTCCGCGAGCTGATCATCCTCTAATATTGCCAGCCGCGTTTCATGCGGCGTGCTGGAGATACAAATTTCCTTTGCCATCTTGCCTTTCCGCCCCGCAGTTTTTTAACTGAGGGGAACAGCGGCAAAGCTAGCGAAGAATTGTATAAATCCGGGTGGGAACGAGTTGTGCTTTGGGGAGGCAACGCAATGCGTGGGGATGTCCGCATCCTTGTCTTCAACCACTCCGAACGCAGCACACAAGGTTGCGCAAGCAACCACTAGAGGCGCGAAGGTGAAGTGGAGTAAGACGCGAAGGCGACGCGCGAAGCGAAGAACCAGATGCAGAGGGCGATCGGCTGACCTTGCGGTCGGCGCAATCCGCGCGACTCCGAAAGTGGGGGCGCAAACAATCTGCAAAGCAAAGTTCAGAACCAGCGTCCAGAATGGACTCCGGCTCAACATTACCTCGAGCTCGATGCGGCCAACGGGCCACTTGCGGGTTGCACGACTCTGCGCGCTCATCAACTCTATCCTGCCGGGCGACAATTCAATCGTTAACTCGCCGGCTAAATCATTCAAATAACCGAGGAATTTGGCCTCAGTTGGCGCTCAATTTCGGCTTAGTTGCACCTGGCGCTTGCTATAAGAGGTCCAAACCCCAAAACCTGTACAGCCTCCAAATGGAGACTGGCACAATTCAATTCACAAACCGTCGCATACGGACATTCATGACAACGCCCAGGGCGAGGAAGGTGAACAACACCGAAGATCCACCGTAACTCATTAACGGCAAAGGGATTCCGGTGACGGGCATAAAACCGATGACCATCCCCACGTTGACCAGAATCTGAAAGGTCACCACAGCTACAACTCCCATAATGATGAGGGAGCCGGAGAGGTCCGCGGCAGTTTGAGCGTTCTGAATCAAACGCATCAATATTAAAAAGTATAGCAGCAGAATGAAGAGCGCGCCCACAAAGCCGTGTTCCTCGCTAAAAGCGGCAAATATGAAGTCCGCATGGGGAATGGGCAGAAAATTCCCCTGGGTCTGGGTTCCCTTGGCGATTCCCTTACCCCAAATCCCTCCAGAGCCGACAGCGATCTTCGATTGGATGACGTGATACCCCTTGCCTCGGGGGTCGTCATCGGGGTTGATGAAGCTCGTCAACCTGTCTTTCTGGTATGGCTTCAGAATCTTGCCGCTGTTCCAGATGCCGAAGATCAGCACAAAACCCGTCACTGCCAAAATCAGCGACTGCCTGATACTGATTCCGCCAAGCAGCAGACCGCCAATCAGGATCGGCGTATAGATCAGCGCCGTACCCATATCCGGCTGAATCAAAACCAAAATCAATGGCAACCCCACCAGCAGGAAGGCTTTCAGAATGTCGCCCCAGGTCAATCGTCGCCCGCCGAGGTTGGCAAAGTAACGCGCCACGGCCAAAATCAGCACCAGCTTCACCCACTCCGATGGCTGAAAGTGCATGGGGCCGATTTTGATCCAGCGCCGCGCGCCAAGCACCTTAGTGCCGACCAGCTTTACGGCAACTAATGCGATGAGTGAGAAGCCGTAAAACCAAGGTACTAAATCCAGCAGCCGGTGGTAGTTGATGCGCGAGAAGATAAACATCGCCACAATGCCGCCGAGAATCCAGAAAATCTGCTTGGTATGAAAGCCGGTGAATTTCGTATTAAGTGTCGCGCTGTAAATTTCACCCACGCTGATGACGCAGAGAAGCAGCACCACACCCAGTAATGGCCAGTCAAAATCGCGGAAGCTCAAAAAGCGGCGCATCATGGCTGCACCAACTTCTCTTCTGAGCCCAGCCACGGTATTGCAATGCCCAATTGAGCGGAAACAGGGATCGGCAATTTCGGAGAAACAGGCTGAGCTGGTTTCTCAGGCTTGGCCGGCGCTTTTGCCGCAAAAATCTGACCACCCCCGACAAAGAAGTGCCCCGCCTCGACGTGCTCACTCTTTCCCTTCGTCCCCGGCACTGTCCAGACCGCACCCACATCAACAGCCGCTGTCGTCTTCGCCGCCGGAAGATTTCCCTCCTGACGACGCTTCTTTTCGACATATGCTTCCACCACCTGCGCACCAATGCGCGCCGGGTAGTAACTGAATCCGCCATTCTGCCAGAGCACCGCAACCACCAGCTCCGGATTCCTGCGCGGCGTCACGCCGACAAACCAGACATTCGGATTCGTTGCGTGCGTCTTGGCCATCTTGCTCAACGTGTCGTGACCCACCACCTGCGCAGTTCCTGTTTTGCCGGCAAAATCAATTCCATCCAGATGCGCGGAACCGGCCGTGTGATAGAGGCCCGGTTGCGTTACCTCAGCCATACCGTCGGTAATCGTCATCCAGTTGTCTTGATCGATGGGCACGTTCGTCTCACCTACGCCGGGATAATTCTGCTCCAGAGCTTTGTGAAAATCCGGCGTCATCTCGTTGGCAAAAACCGTGTGCGGCCTCACCATGTGACCCCCCGAAGCAATCCCGCCGATGATGCGCGCCAACTGCAACGGCGTCGCTTCAACCGCGCCCTGACCGATGCCCACTGAGATCGTCTCGCCCGCGTACCACTTGCGATGGTAGTACTTGGCCGCCCACTGCTGACTCGGCATCACGCCTGGCTGTTCGCCTGGCAAATCGATTCCGGTTTTTTGCCCGTAGCCAAAGGCCTGCGCATACTTCGCAATGCGGTCAATGCCAAGCTTGTCGGCGAGCGTGTAATAAAACGTATCGCAGCTCATTGGAATCGCGTTGTGAATATCCACCGCGCCGTGGTGCTCATCGCAATGGTAGTAGTGCCCGTAAAAATCCGCGCCCCCACTGCAGTAAACATGCATGTTCTGCGCAACGCCTTCCTGCAATCCTGCAACAGACATGAGAATCTTGAATGTCGACCCCGGCGCTAGCTGCGCCTGAATCGCCTTGTTCATCAGCGGATGATCGGGATCGGTAATCAGCTTGTTCCAATCCGCGCGATTGATGCGCACGGAAAATGCATTCGGATCAAAACTCGGCCGCGAGACCAGCGCAAGAATCTCGCCGTTGCGCGGATCCATCGCCACAATCGCGCCGTTCCTGTCGCCGAGCGCCAACTCCGCCGCCTTCTGCAGATCGTTGTCAATCGTCAGCTTTAAATCCTGCCCCGGTTTGGCGTGTTGCGTGCGCAAGTAGCCAACCTCGCGTCCGTGACTATCCACAATCACGTCGCGCGATCCATCCTCGCCGCGCAGCAACTCGTCGTAGGTTTCTTCAATCCCCGCCTTGCCCACCACGTCGCCAGGCTCATAGGCCGCATAGCGCGGATTGTTCAAATCCTCTTCGCTGATCTCGCCCACGTACCCAATCAACGCAGAAGCAAATCCGTCGCGCGGATAAAGCCGTCGCTCTTCGTCAATCGTCAGCAACTCGGGCAGCTCAAAACGATGTGCTTCAATGAACGCCTGCTCATCGGCGGTAATATCCTGCTTGATGGGAATCGGCTGGTATCCCGGCGCATACTTGTAGTGCCGCAGTGCGGCGCGCAATTGCTCCACATCAACATTGAGTCCATGCGCAATCATCGGCAGATCGGCTTCGATGTTGCGCCCTTGATCGCGAATCAAAAAACAGGAGACCGAGGGATAGTTGTCCACCAAGATGTTCCCATCGCGATCGAAGAGCTTTCCTCGCGGCGCCAGTACCGGCACCTTGCGAATGCGATTCTGTTCGGCCAGCAATCGATAGCTGTCCGCGCCGAGCACCTGCAACCGCCACAGACCGCCGGCCAGCACCAGCATCATTACCAATATGCCGTACTGCACCGCCGTCAGCCTGATGGGCGAGAGCTTTGCTTCGCGGTCCATGCGATCCGATTGCATCAAAAAAACCTCAACTTCAAAACAACAAAATCAATCCCTCACTTGCAAACGGTCAAGAAGCGGATAAAGCATCAGCGCCAAGGCCGCATTTCCAACTCCGCGCAGAATCTCCGTCCACCACACCCATTGCTTTTCAAGGCCGAGCAACTGCACAACAATGAAAATGTACATCGCGCTCGAAAGCAGGGAGAGAATGACACTGAGCATCACGCGCACCAGCAGGCTGCTCTCATCAATGCGCACTCCAACTGAAGCCGCAAGGTATCCAACAACCGTCTTGGTAATTCCATTCAAGCCAATCGCCTGGTGTGTAAGCGCATCCTGCATAATGCCGATGACTGAACCAAACAACATTCCCTGAACCGGACTGCGGCGGCCTAGCGCAAAGTAGATCGTCACCACCAGCGGCAGATCCACATAGGCAAAGTATGCCGTGTAGTGCATGAGCGGCAACCACGCCTGCAATACCAGCGCAGCCAGGGGGACCAGCGTGTAAACCTGCAACGGATACCGGCGGATCACCAACTCGTGACGGGGATCATATGGAAGCACGTTCATCGATCAGTTGCCTCCCTTGGGTGTGCCCGTCGTATCATTTTTGGGCTTATCCGTCGTGTCACTGCCTGGCTTGCCTGTCTCGCCACTCCCGGGTTTTTGAGCGGGCTTCTCAGTCTTCTGCCTGGTTGGACTATTCGCCGCAGGTTTAGTCTGAGCCGGCGCTGCACTCTCGTTCTCATTCCTGGTCTCTGCGCCTTCGGAAGAAAATCTATCCGGATGCAAAGCCCTGGCCGGCGGAGGAACGCGGATATCCGTGTCCGCCGGTTTCGGCACATCCGATGGCGGCGCATTCGGATCCGTCAATCCGGGCAACCGCTCGGCCAGCAACGCCGCGGCCTTCTTCTGCTCCTCAATTGCATGCTGGCGGATTGCCGCTGCCTCGGGGCCTTTGAGCGCCTCACTCGTCGCAATATCATTCTGCTGATCCGACGGGAAGACCGGCTGCATCGAGGTAATTACCTGCACTTCGTCAATGCGATTGAGTGGCGCGTAAGGGTCCACATAAACATCAATGAAACCATCGCGATCAGGATCGGGCACTACCTTCTTCACCACTCCCACCGGCAGCCCGCGCGGAAAAATCTGATCTCCGCCCGCCGTCAAAACCTTCTCCCCCGGTTGAATGCGATTGTCCGCCAGAACTCCAATAATCTGAGTCTGCCCATTTGCATTGCCGCGCAAAATCCCGCGAATGCGCGTTGTCTCCAGAATCACTCCGGCGCCGCTCGTCTGGTCGTTGATCACTAGCACTTGCGACGAATGAGAAAAGACCTCGCGAATCTTGCCCACAATTCCGTTAGGAACAATCACGGCCATGTCGTGCGCCAACCCGTCCGCGCTGCCCTTGTTGATGTAGATCACGCGCGAGTGGTCCGTGCCGCTGCCGCCAATCACCGCTGCAATTTGTGTGTGGTAAATATATTGCTTCTGAAATCCCAACTGTTCCTGAAGCCGCTGACCCTGGCGCGCGTCTTCGAGCATCGCTGCCTCTTCAAGCCGCATCCGGTCGATTGTCTTTTGCAGTTCAATATTCTGATCATGCTCACGGCGCAGGCCAATGTAATTCGTCCACAAGCCGCTAATCCCGCTTGTGCCACCCTGCAGAATTCTCTCGAATGGAGTGATGACCGACGCCGTCCATACCCGGATCAATCGAACGCTCTTGCCGTCGCTCGTATCAAGCGTGCTCTCGCCCGCACTGGTTCGCCGCACTTGCGTGGCAAGGCCGATGAACTGCACAGCCAGCAGCGTGAGCAGCACCAGTAGATTGCGATAGCGGGCGAAGAACGAATCCATGTTAAATCAGTTCTCAGTTGACAGTTGTCAGTTCTCAGTTCGTTTGAATGGTGAGCGAAAAGTCTGAAAACTGACCCCTGATTTCTGCCCCCTGTTCAGTCAATCTTGATCTTGCGCAGCAGCTTGAAATCCGAAAGCATCTTCCCTGTTCCAAGCACCACCGACGCCAGCGGATCATCGGCCACAGAAACAGGCAAGCCCGTCTCCTCGCGAATGCGCTTATCCAAATTCCTAAGCAGCGCACCACCACCCGTCAGCACAATGCCGCGGTCGCTGATGTCAGCCGAAAGCTCCGGCGGAGTCCGCTCCAGCGCCACGCGAATCGCGTTCATCATCACCGCAATGCACTCGCCCAGCGCTTCACGAATCTCGCTGTCGTCAACCGTGATCGTCTTCGGCACGCCTTCAATCAAATTGCGTCCCTTGATCTCCATCGTCAACGGCTTGTCCAGCGGATACGCAGAGCCAATATCGATCTTGACTTGCTCTGCCGTGCGCTCACCAATCAGCAAGTTGTATTTGCGCTTCAAATAATTCGTGATCGCTTCGTCCATCTGGTTGCCGGCCATGCGCACCGAACGCGAGTAAACAATTCCCGCCAGCGAGATCACGGCAATATCCGTTGTGCCGCCGCCAATGTCCACAACCATATTTCCTGAAGGCTCAGTGATCGGCAATCCTGCACCGATCGCGGCCACCATCGCCTGCTCCACGAGATAGACTTCGCTCGCCTTCGCGCGATACGCCGAATCTTCAACCGCGCGCTTCTCAACTTGCGTAATCTCTGACGGCACGCCGATCACGATGCGCGGATGCACAAGCATCTTTCTGTTATGCGCTTTCTGAATAAAATAATTCAGCATCTTCTCGGTGACTTTGAAGTCGGCAATCACGCCATCCTTCATCGGCTTGATGGCGACAATATTTCCCGGCGTGCGACCCAGCATCACCTTGGCATCCTTGCCCACCGCTTCCACTTCACCGGTATTTTTGTTGATCGCAACAATCGATGGTTCGTTGACGACAATTCCTTTTCCTGCTGCAAACACCAGAGTGTTCGCCGTACCTAAATCGATCGCAAGATCGCTTGAAAACATGCTGAAGAGCGATCGCAATCCATGCGACCGCGATGAACGCGAAGGATAACCGTGCATTGACATTTGGGTTTGTTGTACCTCTAGTCAATTGTAAGGCCAGTGGGCCTAAACCCGTTAATTCAGCGCATTTTCCGCACTTTAGTGACCCCCTCGCAGCATCCCCTGCCGCGCTTCATGTAGAATCTCTAGCGGCCCATACCCTTGGCGATTCCTGCCCGCTTTCCCGCCGTCAGACCCCGCCCGGGTAACTTTCAACGGTCTTTTCCAAAATCTTCCGAGGTAATCATGTCTCACCCCAAATTCGGCAATCTCATCAACGGTAAAGAGCAGCCCGCCAAGAGCGGCGCAACCTTCTTCAACATCAACCCCGCTGACCATCGCGACATCATTGGCGAATTCGCCGCCTCCAACGGCGACGACGTCAACCAGACTGTCGAAATCGCCAAAAAAGCATTCGCCAGTTGGCGCCTCGTCCCCGCTCCAAAGCGCGCAGAAATCCTCTTCCGCGCCGCAAACCTGCTCGTCGAGCGCAAAGAGCAATTTGCCCGCGACATGACCCGCGAAATGGGCAAGGTCATCGCCGAAACCCGTGGCGACGTTCAGGAAGCCATCGACGAAGCATTCTACGTCGCCGGCGAAGGCCGCCGCCTCTTCGGCGTCACCACACCCAGCGAACTCCCCAACAAATTCGCCATGTCCATCCGCGTTCCCCTGGGCGTCGTCGGCATGATCGCCCCGTGGAACTTCCCCATGGCCATCCCCTCCTGGAAGCTTTTCCCCGCGCTCGTCGCCGGCAACACCTGCATCATCAAGCCCGCGCAAGACACGCCTCTCTCCACGCTGAACCTCGTGCGTACCCTCATGGATGCCGGCGTTCCTCCCGGCGTCGTCAACGTCATCACCGGCTTCGGCTCCAAGGTCGGCACACCGCTGATTGAGCACCCTGACGTCCGCGCCATCAGCTTCACCGGCTCCAGCGAAGTCGGCTCCATCATCGCTCAGAATTGCGCCAAGCACTTCAAGCCCGTCTCCCTCGAGATGGGTGGCAAGAATGCCATGGTCGTCATGGACGACGCCAACCTCGACCTCGCCCTCGACGGCGCTCTCTGGGGTTCCTTCGGCACCACCGGCCAGCGCTGCACGGCAACCAGCCGCATTCTTCTGCACAAATCCATCGCCAAGGAGTTCACTGACAAATTCGTCGCCCGCGCCAAAAAATTGAAAGTCGGCAACGGCATTGAAGTCGGCATCAAAGTCGGCCCTCAAGTCAACGAAAGCCAGATTGAAACCTCAGCCAGCTACTGTGCTATCGCATTAGCGGAGGGCGCCAAGCTCCTCTGCGGCGGCCATCAATTGAAGGACGGCCCTTACGCCCACGGCACGTTCTTTGAGCCGACTATCTTCGGCGGCGTCACCAAAAACATGCGCATCGCCAAAGAAGAAGTCTTCGGCCCCGTCGTCAGCCTCATCGAGTTCAGCACCATCGAAGAAGCCATCGACATCGCCAACTCCATCGACTACGGCCTCAGCACCGCCTTCTACACCAAGAACGTGAACCAGGCCTTCACCGCGATTCGCGATTTGGAAGCCGGCATCACCTACATCAACGCTCCCACCATCGGCGCTGAAGTCCACCTCCCCTTCGGCGGCGTCAAGCAAACCGGCAACGGTCACCGCGAAGGCCTCGGCTCGCTCGACTTCTACACCCAATGGAAAGCCGTCTACGTCGACTACAGCGACAAGCTCCAGCGCGCGCAGATCGACAACGCGGAATAAGCATTTTTACTCGTTAATAAATGAATTGGTGCCCCACCCTCGCCGCGCCTTTGTTTTTGCGGCTAGGGTGGGGATCTTTAATCTATCAGCAAACATTGGACGAGTAGCTGCATATACTAAATTAATTCACGAGATGATTTTTGAATTGTTAGCTACAGCGATGACGGCCATTTTTTCGTTAAAATCGCTATCAAGTAATCGCGAGAGGTGTTTTATGCCGAAATCCCGTTATCTCGCCGAGTGGTTCTCTGCCGTGCTGCTGATGCTGTGCATGGCCGTAGCGTTATCAGCCCAAAGTAAAGGCATCGACCCCGCTTTGCTCGCAAAGGCAAAAGCCGGAGATGCCAATTCACAATTCAACATTGGTATGCTTTACGACAGCGGTCAGGGAGTACCGAAAGACCACGCCGAGGCAACTCGATGGTTTCGTAAAGCTGCGGAACAAGGAAATGCTACCGCCCAATACAACATTGGTGTGGCATACGAGACTGGCGGCGACGTGCCGCGAGATTATGTTGAGGCCGTTAAGTGGTTCCATAAGGCTGCCGAGCAAGGAGACGCTTTCAATGAGTTTTATCTTGGCCTTGTATATCACAACGGCGTGGATGTTCCGAGGAATGAAGTTGAAGCAGTCAAATGGTGGCGCAAAGCCGCAGAACAAGGGAATGCTCCTGCACAATTCCATCTTGGATTGGCATTTTGCAATGGTGAAGGTGTTCCACAGGACTATGCTCAAGCCGCTTTCTGGTATCGCAAAGCTGCTGAGCAGGGTCATGCAACGGCACAGTATGAACTTGCTCTTCAATTGATAGGCGGGTGGGGAGTGCGGCAGAACATCAAAGAAGCAATGATTCAATTCCAAAAGGCAGCGGAACAGGGCGATGTTGAATCGGAGTACATGCTTGGATCAATATATGAAGAAGGCGGCCTGGGCAAAGTCGTCCATGGACCTGACGGAAGCTCTAGGGTACTACACCCTGCCGAAAACGCTCCGGTTCCCAGAGATTATGGGTTGGCCGCGAAATGGTATCGCAAGGCAGCCGAACAAAACAATGCTCTAGCTCAGAATGGACTTGGACGGTTGTATGCAGACGGGAAAGGTGTTCCGCAAGAATACATTGAAGCCTACTTTTGGTTGAGTTTGGCAAGTGCAAACGGTAGCCATTCGAGTACAAACGACATGGACGACCGCGATCTTGCGGCATCGCACCTGACAAAGTCGGTTCTATTGGAAACGCAAGAGCGGGCGCGGAAGTGGTTCGAGGATCATCGGGCCAAGCCACAATGATTAGACAAGGGAGGGGTAAACATCCCGCCAGTCGTGTAAGCCTTCTAGTTTGGGCGTAAATCCCATGCAGAATTTTCTGGGGTTTGCGCTTAGACCCTCTTCAAGTGTTCAATCATGAATTCTAATTCAATGATATGAGCTTGTGGGATTGCTTTCAAAAACTCATTGATATTCTCGTCTTTGTGAATAGGGTTAGCTTCCATGGTGGCTAAGCTTGCTTCCTGCCATGACAAACGATCATTGAGAATACTTACGAATTGTTGCATTGCTTCTTTTCTCATGAGTACAACTCCTTTAAATCGAAGGTATGATGTATCCATTAACATTGCAACAGCGAAAATAAAAAGTTGGTGTGAAGTTGGTGCGAAGTTGCAGTTTTATTTTGGGAGTGTAAGGCAGGTGGCCCAATCATTTGAATTTTATAGAGCCATAAAAGCTGTTCCCCGTTCATCGCATTCTTTGGTAATGAGCGGGCGTTGTCGGCTGCTACACATCTAGTTCCAATACCTACATGGCCTTTTTCCTGCATCCAATCCGCTTTCGCGCTACAATTTATCAATGACAGAAGCTGCCCGCCAACTTCTCGAAACCGCACGAACGCTTTCGCCCGAGGATCAACTCTGGCTAGCCGATGAGCTCGCCCTGCTCGCCGACTCTAACAACGTTCTCGATCCTGCCTGGAATGACGAAATCAAACGCCGCCTCGACGAAATCGACTCCTGCAAGGTTCAGATGATCCCAGGTGAAGTGGTACGCGAAAGAATGTTGGCAAAATTGTCGCCCGAAGCGCGAGCGAGATTCAGAGAGTGAAACCGTACTTTTATCATCCTGAAGCTGATATCGAAGTTCAGGAGATTGAAGATTACTATTTTCTTCGCAGCATTGATGCCTATCAAATGTTTCTCAATGAGTTTTTACCGGCGATTGAAAAAATCCAGCAGCATCCCAACCGATACCCCGGCTATCTTCACTACACGCAACGCTTCGTATTGCAGCAATTTCCTTATAGCATCATCTATCGCCAGCAACTCGACGCAATCCAAATCATCGCCCTCGCCCACGCCAGCCGTCGTCCCGGTTACTGGCGCAAACGCACCTAGCTCTTCCCCTCCAGCACATCCCTGAGCGCAAAGCTTGTCTCCAGCCGCGTCACTCCCGGCAACCGTGACAACTCATTCTGATGCAGCCGCCCATAATCCTCAATTCCCGCCACGCGCGCGATCAGCATGTAGTCGTATTGCCCCGCCATCAAGTGACAGCTCACAATTCCCTTCAATCTCCGCACCGCCGCCTCAAAAGTTCCCAGCACCGTCGCCGATTGACCATCCAGCGTAATGCGGCAAAAGACCGTCAACTTCTTCCCTAGCAGCCGGTCGTTAATCTCCGCGCGATAACCGCGAATCGCACCCGCCTGCTCCAGCGCCAGAATCCTCCTCGACGCCGCCGAAGCCGACAACCCCACCGCATCGCCGACCTCGTAATTCGTCGCCCGCCCATGCCGCTCCAAGTGATGAAGAATCGCGTGATCCAACTCGTCAAAATTTGAAAGCGCCTGTTCCCGCTTTGAAAGAGCCGCCCCGCGTTCAGAAATTCCCTGCGGTTGAATAACTGTGGCTGATTTGTGCGCTAATTTCTCTTTTTTCTCACGTTTCGTGCTCATACCGCCATTAAATCACGAACTTTGCACACATTGGAAGCAAATTCCGGCGTATTATCGTCCCTGTTCGCATAGGCTCACGGAATTTCGCGCCTGTGCACCATCCGAAGAGGAGATCCACCATGATCATCGGCGTTCCCAAGGAAATCAAAGACAACGAAGCACGCGTCGCACTCACACCAGCCGGAGCCAAAGCCCTCGTCGAAGCCGGTCACACCGTCCTCGTTGAAACCAATGCTGGAGCCCTCTCAAGCTTCACCGACGCCGACTACCAGAACGCCGGAGCCGAGATCGTCGGCGAAGCCGGTTACGCATGGTCCAAGGCCGACCTCGTCGTCAAAGTCAAAGAGCCCATCGAGCAGGAGTACAAATTCTTCCGCGAAGGTCTTGTTCTCTTCACCTATCTCCACCTCGCGCCGCTCCCCGTCCTCACCGACGCACTCCTCAACTCCAAAGTCATCGGCATCGCTTACGAAACCGTTCGCGATCGCGCCAACACGCTTCCTCTTCTCACACCGATGAGCGAAGTTGCAGGCCGCATGAGCGTGCAGGTCGGCGCTGCTTATCTTGAAAAAGAACACGGCGGCCGCGGCATTCTCCTCGGCGGCGTCCCGGGCGTTCCTCCCGCGCACGTCACCGTCATCGGCGGCGGAGTCGTCGGCACCAACGCGGCAAAAATCGCGCTCGGCATGGGCGCAAAGGTCACCATCGTTGACCTGAATCTCAATCGCCTGCGCGAGATTGACGACATCTTTGGCGGTCGCATCTACACCCTGGCCTCAAACAGCTACAACATTGCCGAGGCCGTTCGTCAGGCCGACCTCGTCATCGGCGGCGTTCTCATCCCCGGCGCAATGGCGCCCAAGGTCGTCACTAAAAAGATGGTCTCTGAGATGAAGAAGGGCGCAGTCATCGTCGATGTCGCAATCGATCAGGGCGGCTGTGTTGAAACCGCGCATCCCACCACGCACTCCAATCCCAGCTACGTTGTCGATGGCGTCGTCCACTACTGCGTCACCAATATGCCCGGCGCGGTGCCGCACACTTCTACGCTCGCACTGACCAACGCAACCTTCCCGTACATGATGCGCATCGCAAAATTCGGCGCAAAAGAAGCCTTGAAGCAGGACACAGGCCTCGCTGAAGGATTGAATACCTACCTCGGCGCGCTCACCTACAAAGCCGTTGCCGAAAGCCAGAAACGCGCATGGACGCCGGCGGCAACGGTGCTCGCATAAAGCCTAAACAGCCGTGCAAATCAAGCAGGCCGCACCGTGCAGTGCTGCCTGCTTGCTCTCAAATATGGCCCATCACTCGGACTCACTAACAACGTAATACTGACGGGTTTCGCCATCAGGAAATAAAAATTCATAGACTAGGGCATATTCGTAAGGATGCTCGTCGTTGGATTTCACCGTTTTTGCCTGGTAGTCTCCGGTGCGCAGAACTAAAGTTCCACCAACAGCGAAGATTTTCTTGTTTGTGGTCGGTCCCAGTAATTCGTATTTTCTACCGTTGACCATAACTGTCAGGTGCTGTTGCCATGAGCAGACACTTTCTCCTCTATCTACCTGGCTGCAGTCCAGTTGAGTGTGGGAACTGCTTACATGTATCTTCACCGTGTAATCTGCAGGATTCGGTTTCTCTGCCATCGCCAACACTGGCAACATAAATAACATCGTTATCAAAACTTTCTTCATAACTTCCTCCGATAAGATTGACGCACGAACACGGCCTAAAGATGCAACTGGCCTCCGAATTCCCCAAAAGCCTATAATCCCCCCATGGCCCCGCGCCTCAATCTGCGCCCCATCTCGCGACGCACCGCCGTCTACCTCCTCGGCGGCGGACTCGCGCTCGTCATCATCATCCTGGCCGCGCTGCAGGCCTTCAACATGCGTTTCCTCACACCGGAGTCCACTGAGGAAACCCTCATCTTCACCGCCGTCACCGTCCTCGTCTTCCTGCTCCTGATGACGCTGATGCTGCTCCTGCTGAGAAACATCCTCAAGCTCTACGCCGATCAACGCAGCTCCGCGCTCGGTTCGCGTCTGCGCACTCGCATGGTTCTCGGCGCAGCGCTCATCGCCTTCACGCCCGCAGTCTTCATGTTCCTTTTCAGCTACGGTCTGCTGAATCGCTCCATCGACCGCTGGTTCTCGCAACCTACATCTGAACTGCGCGACGATTCCACACGCGTCGTTGAAGCCCTTGCCCAATACGCCGCTACCAACGCCCGCATTGAAGCCGAGGAAGTTGCCTCACTCAACAATTTCGAGTCCGACGCAAACGCTTCCACAACTCTTGCATCGCACCACGTCGCGCTAGTCGGCGGATTTGCTGCGGTCTACAATCCAGACCAAAAATTGATCGCCGGCTATCAACTCCCCACTGAATCCACGCCTGCACGCCTTCTTCCCTGGCTAAACGATCCGCACTCCAACGTGATCCAGCTTAGTGGCCCATTCTCCTCATCGCTGCTTCACGCCGCACAACGCAGCGATGAAGCCGTCCTGCTCGCCAGCGGCAATGAGTATGCGCTCGGCATGACCGCTGCAAAATCCGGCAGACTTGTCGTCGTTGCCTTGCCCATCCCGCCTGGACTCACAGACACCGCCGTTCGCATTCGCACCGGCGCGTCGGATTACTGGTCGCTTTTCCGCTTGCGCAACCGTATCCGCACCACTTACGTGATGATGCTTCTCCTCATCACCGCATTCGTTTTCTTTGCCAGCATGTGGCTCGCGCTCTTTCTTGCCAAGCAGATCACGCGCCCCGTCGAATCGCTCGCCGACGCCATGGATGAAATCGCCGCTGGCAAATATCATCATCGCGTTCCCGTCACCTCCACCGGCGAGATGGCTGAGCTCGTGCGCGCCTTCAATCACATGGCCGCCGATCTGGAATCAAGTCGCAGTCGCGCTGAAATCTCAACCGCGCAATTGAGCGAAGCCACCCTCGCCATCGAGGAGCGCCGGCGCGAGCTTGAAACCATCGTTGAAACCATCCCCAGCGGCGTCGTTACTCTGGATGCAAACGGCATCGTCCTGCAAGCCAATCGCGCCTTCGCCGCACTCGTTGGCCACAACAACGAAGAAGAAATTTACACTCTCTCCATCGACGCGCTTCTTCCCGCTGACTCGCTCGAAGACGTCAAGCGAATCATTCGCCGCAGCCAGCGCATGGGTGCAGCTTCCGCCGAAATTGAAACCCAAATCGATGGCCGTTCCATGCATCTCTCCGTCACCAGCGCACGCCTCGATCTCGCTAACGGCCTTACCGGCGCTGTCGTCGTCATTGAAGACACCAGCGAACTCCTGCGCGCCCAGCGTCAACTCGCATGGAAAGAAGTCGCACAACGCGTCGCGCACGAAATTAAAAATCCTCTCACCCCCATCTCGCTCTCCGCCGAGCGCATTCGCCGCCATCTCGACTCAACACGCGAAGACTCGCCCGCAATCATTCGCAAATGCAGCGAGGTCATCCTCGGCTGCGTCGCCACTTTGCGCACTCTGGTCGACCAGTTCTCCGCTCTCGCGCAATTCCCCGTACCGCAGCCGCGCCCCTGCGATGTCAACCAAATCGTCGAAGACGTTCTCGCAATTTTCAGCGGACGCCTCGACGGCATCACATTGCAAACTGATCTCGGCTCTCTGCTTCCACCGCTGATGGTAGACCCGGATTCACTGCGCCGCGCGCTCGCCAACCTCGTCGACAATGCCGCCGAAGCCATGCGCGACAGCCTTTTGCGCGTTCTCTCCATCACCACATCTCTCACTGAAGATGGCAGTGCAATTGAGATCTCAGTCGCCGACACCGGACACGGACTCACCGACGAAATTCGCGAGCGCCTCTTCCTGCCCTTTTACTCAACCAAGCAGCGCGGCACCGGACTCGGCCTCTCAATCGCCGCAAAAATCGCGCAGGAACACAATGGCTCCATCCGCGCCGAGCAGAACACGCCCAAAGGCGCGCGCTTCATCCTGCGCCTTCCACTCATTGATCTGCACGAATCTGAATCTGCGCCGTCAAACAAAACCAACGCATCCATCGCATAACTCTTTGCAAATCTTTCATTGAAGGAAAGTCGAGCTCGAGAAAATGAATCACATCCTGGTCGTCGATGATGAAGCTGAAATTCGCAGTTCGCTCGAAGAAATTCTGCGCGAGGAGGGCTACACCGTCACCACTGCCGCCACTGCTGGCGAAGCGCTCACGCTTCTCAACGACGCTGCTTATGATTTGGTTCTTCTCGACATCTGGCTCCCCGATCGCGACGGCCTCGACGTCCTTGCCGAAATTCAGCAATCACTTCCCGAATCGCGCCCCAACGTCGTCATCATCTCCGGTCATGGCACCATCGAATCAGCCGTCCGTGCCACCAAACTCGGCGCTTACGATTTTCTTGAGAAGCCGCTCTCTCTTGAGCGCACGCTCCTCGTCCTAAAAAATGCAATCGAAGCCCGCAAGCTGCGCACTGAAAATCTCGAGTTCAAAAAACAATTCAATCTCGGCACCATCATCACCGGCGACAGCGTCCCCGTCAAAGCCCTGCGCCAGCAGATCCGTCTCATGGCGCCCACCAACGGCCGCGTGCTCATCTATGGCGAATCAGGCACCGGCAAGGAACTCATCGCGCGCGCCATCCACGCCGAGAGTCTCCGCCGCGATCACGTCTTTGTCGAACTCAACTGCGCCGCCATTCCCGAATCTCACATCGAATCGGAACTCTTCGGCTCGCGTCAAAGGGCAGCTACTGGCGCTCAATCTGACCAGCGCGGAACTCTCGAACGCGCCGATGGCGGCACGCTCTTCCTCGATGAAGTCGGCGACATGAGTCTTAAAACTCAATCCAAAGTTCTCAGCGCGCTCGACGAACAATCCTTCACCCCCGTCGGCGGCACACTACCTCTGCGCGTCGATGTGCGCCTCATTGCGTCCACCAACAAAGACCTCGAAGAAGAGATCGCCAAAGGAAACTTCCGTGAAGACCTTTTCTATCGCCTTAATGTGGTTCCGTTTTTTGTTCCGCCACTGCGCGATCGCAAGCAGGACATACCACCCCTTGCGCGTGAGTTCCTTCTCCAATTCGGTCGCGAGTACGGCCGTCCCCACGTCGAAATCAGCGACGACGCCATGGACGCGCTCATGCACTACCACTGGCCCGGCAACGTGCGCGAGCTCAAGAACCTCATCGAGCGCGTTCTCATTCTGAATCCAAAATCCTCACGCATCGAACGCAAGCAACTCCCGCCGCTCACTCAAAAATCCAGCTCCCGTTCATTGAGCGATCACTCCACGCTCCAGCAGGCCCGCGATGCCTATGAGCGCGATTACATACTCAAAAAACTAGACGAAGCCCGCAACAACATGAGCCGCGCCGCTGAACTCCTCGGCCTTGAACGCAGTCACCTCTACCGCAAAATGAAAACCCTCGGCATCAATGCCCGTGAGTGATTGCATTCGCAAAAACTTTTAGCCCTACAGCCCCTGGGTTTCTTCGTCCAGCCCCGCTTTTCATAAAGCCGAGAGTCCGTGCAATCTGCTATCTTTTCTACGTTGCGCGGTTGGGCTTTCTGCCCGGCGCTTTTCACGGAAGGATTGCCCATCATGCAAGATTCGTCTTCCAGCACCACCGCTGCCGGCATTGAAGAAACAGCCGGCTTCTTTCATCCCTCTCGCCGCCCTTACCGCTTCACCATTCTGATGTTCATCAGCCTGATTGTGCTGGGAAGCTACTTCGCCTATGACAGCATCGGCGCACTCGCACCCACGCTCATCGAGGCATTGCACATCGATCGCAGCACCATTGGCAATCTCTACACTTATTACTCCATCGCAGCCATTGCCATCGTCTTCTTCGGTGGCATGCTTTACGACCTGCTGGGCCCGCGCCGCGCCAGCCTGCTCTTCTGCACCCTGGTTCTCGTCGGCGCAGCCATCGTAGCCGCGGCTCACTCCACCTGGCAGCTCTTCGCCGGACGCTTGATCTTCGGTGCCGGCTCCGAATCCCTTATCGTTGTGCAAAGCGCCATCATCAGCCGTTGGTTCAAGGGCAAAGAAATGGCACTCGCCTTCGGCATCGCACTCACCATCAGCCGCGTCGGCACCCTCTTCAGCTTCAACACTGAGGAGCTCATCGCAAAATATTTCGGCAGTTACCGCATCGCGCTCTGGGCCGCCGCCGGCTTCTGCCTCTTCTCTCTGCTCTGCAACCTCGCTTACGTTGTCATGGACCACCACGGCGAGAAAGTGCTTGGCCTTCCCAAGCCCGCTGGCGGCGACAAGATCGTCTTCTCTGACATTACAAAGTTCAACTCTTCCTTCTGGTTCGTCACCCTGCTCTGCGTCACTTTTTACAGCGCCATCTTCCCCTTCACCGCGCTCGCTACAGACATGTTCCACGACAAGTGGGGCATCCCGCTGACAAGCGCAGGCACCGGCGGCTTCATCTCACAGGTCTTCGACAGCTTTTTCCATATGTTCTCGACCGCGCCCGGCATCACCAGCATCATCATCTTCGCATCCATGGTCTTTGCGCCCTTCGCCGGCAACCTCATCGACCGCATCGGCAAGCGCGCCACGTTGATGGTCATCGGCTCGCTCCTGCTCATTCCTGCTCACCTCGTCATGGGCATCACCCACTGGAATCCAATACCCAGCATGATCGTCCTCGGTGCAGCCTTCGTCCTTGTGCCCGCCGCCATGTGGCCTTCAGTTCCCCTCGTCGTCGAGGAGAAGCGCGTCGGCACTGCTTTCGGTCTGATGACAGCCATTCAAAATCTCGGCCTCGGATTATTCCCGCTCCTGAACGGCAAACTCCGCGACGCCACAGGAAGCTACACCGCAACCCAAATCATGTTCGCCAGCCTCGGCGTCTGCGGACTCGTCTTCGCATGGCTCCTCCTGCGCTCAGACAAACGCCACGGCAACAAACTCGAGCAGGGAAAAATCCACGAAACGGCTTCAATCTCAATTTAGGAATTTATGAAAGCTTTTTGTGCTTCGAAGTTTTGAAAGGGCACGGATTTATCCGTGCCGCTATAGGTTATAAATTTGTCGGACTTTAGTCCCCGAGGGATGGTTTTTCATTTCTCGGTTGTTGAAATATTTGATGACATCGAACGATAAGAACTATGCTGCACTTCTTGTCAGCGGCTTCACTTTTGCACGCTTCTTCCTGGAAGCCACCCACAAGTCCCTCTGCACCTGCAAGCGCAGCCAGAACTCCGCATCTGTGTTGAAAGCCTCGGCAATGCGCAGCGCCATCTCCGCCGAAATTGCCGCACGGCCGTTCAATACCCGCGACAACGCCGCACGCGTTACGCCCAAGTGCTTAGCGACGTCCGTCACCGAACGACCTTCCACATAGTACGCAAGGATTCTGCCGGGAAGAGCTGGATTGTGCATCCGCATTGTTTTCTCTACTCAGTAGTCGTGCATAAATATACATTGGTTGTGCAACTATGGCACAAAATCCTTTTCATTGATTACATAACGTTTTACTACACGTGATTTTTTATCAACAGAATCATCATTGTTGTAGGCTTCCGCTTCCAAGAAATTGCCTTGAGCATTGGATACAAAAGTGAAGTCAACAAAAATCTCAGCGCCAACTTCTCCGAAATCTGGTGCCTTGGTTTTGAATTGTTTCAACCACGCTTGTTCTGCTGTCTTGTATAAATCCACACTCTTATATTCCTGGCCAACAGAATAAAACAACCACTCTTCCTGGCTAGTATCATCTCCGCCGTACCACATATAGTCAGGAATACCGTCCCCATTCATATCGCATTCGTCTTTCATACTAGCAAACCAATATGTGAGCAACCCATCTTTTTTGTAATAAGTACCATAAGCAATTGAGAACAGTTTTCGCGCGGGTTCATCTTTGGACCAGTATTCCTGATAAAGCCGGTTTCCGATCCTGTGATCTTTCTCAACAATAAACTTCGGATGCGTTTTCTTGCCTGGAAGCTTACATCGTTGCTCTTGGCCAAATAACCGCGTACGAATCTCATTTTTCGTTGTCTGTGCAGTTAATGAATTGCTAATAAACATCATCAAAACTGCGAAAATCATCTTACGCATATCAATCCTTCTATCTCTGTTCTCTTTGTATCGGTCCAAACGCTGTCGGATTTTCTTCCGTCCTCGGGTCTACTCTGAAATCCCACAGCGTCGCGCTCATCTCCCCCGTCGGCAGCATCTCCACCAGCGCATACTCGCCAATCGTCAACGGTTCCTGCGGTGTCAGCTTCAGCCACAGATTCCCCGGCATCGGCTCGGCCTTCGCGCGAATCGCATCCGCCTTCTGGCTGAGCTGCCCAGTCGCGCTCTGGTGCAGCTCAGCCACAATGCGCACCGTCTGGCGCTCGTCCACGTGCACAATATAAAACCCGGATTTCATCGAGTGCGCGCCATGCTTTGAATCCCTCGCCTCTCTCGCATTCCCCGTGTCCACCGTCATCGCGTGCCGGATCACATTCACCGCATCGTCGCGCGCATCCAGCGACAAATAAAATACCGGATCGCTCACATGCAGATGAATCTTCGCGTGCATGCCATCCAGCTCAATATGCGCGCTCGCCCCTGCCAGCGGATTCACCACCTGCAACCCATGCTTGTCCTTCACATTCACATCGGCGTCATGCGGGGGAATCTCCACCAGCTCCGGCGTTCCATGAAAAGTATCCAGCGCAAAAACTCCATCCTGATCAGGCAACTCCAGCCCCTTAACAATCTCCGGCGTTCTCGCCGCCAACGCCGCGCGTGAAGCTGCCTCTTCCTTGTCCACCTCGGCAGCTTCCTTCATGCCCGGCGACTCATCCTCGCCTAAATCCGCATGATCGCGCTCCCACTTGCGCGTCTTTTCCCAATCCACCAAATCCGTCGGCAACTCCTCCCAATCGCCGCCGCGCTCAACAGAGATATACCGCACTTGATCGCCCACAATCTCATACCGCCGGCAAATCTGATAACTTCCATCTTTCAAAATCAAGCGATGATTGCTCATCGTAGTCGGCAGATCCGGCTTCAACACCAGCGGCTTCTGCTTCTGCTGATCTTGAGACTGCGTTTGTGCATCGGCACACCTCAAGTAATAAACACCAGGCACAACAACGCCCAGCATTGCAATGATGAGAATGCGCGATATTGAACAGCTTCTCTGCACAACAAAAGTCTAGCTTATCGCTCTATACATGAGGCAAAGGGATTCCGCTGCACTGAATTTATTGCTTTTCATTCTATTTCCTGAAACCGTACCCTCGAAATTAACGTCAAACATGTGTATCCTTGTATATAGGAGCAGAATTTGCAGGCAATGTGGACAAATCGACAAGCAGGAAGCTCGCGCGCGCAAATTGCGCAGCGTGCAACCCTCTGGCTCTGTCTGCTTTTGCTCGCTCTGCTCTCGGTCGCTCAGGTTGCGCACTTTCATAAGGACGCCTCGGACGCTGACCACTGCACCATCTGCGTCGTCCTTCATAACGCCGCGCCCACTGCCGTCGCTGCAGTCGCCATTCTATTTATCGCGCTCTTTCGCGTTGCACCCTTCGCGAGTGTGCAGGTGGCAATCTATCGTCCCACCAGCGCGCTCTTTATTCGGCCCCCTCCCATCGGCTAAGCCCGTCGCTCATGCGTCCATGCAATTGAAAATCATTTTGAATTGAATCCGTCTGAATTCGCTTTCAGACCTCTTCAATTTTTTCACCATTGATTTCGGACGCACCCTTCCCGAGCTGCTCAAACCTCACGCATTGAACTTTGCGCAGGTTTTGCCGTACTTCCCCAATGGACGAGGTCCCATGAATTTCAGATTCAAATCGTTTCTCACTCTGCTCGCACTGGTCACGCTCCTGGGCGCGCCGCTCACATTCCACGCGCAAAGCGGCAACACCGGCCCGGTGCGCGGAACCGTCACCGACCCCACTGGCGCTGTCATCCCCAACGCTACCGTCACACTGTCAAACACCTCCAGCGGGCTCAATCGCACCGTCACCTCCGACGCCTCCGGCCAATTTGAATTTGACAACATCCCCTTCAACACTTACAGAATCGCCATCTCTGCAACTGGATTCGCCGCCCACTCCCAGAACCTCGAAATTCACTCCGCGATCGGCTCCAATCTGAAATTTGTCCTCCAAATCGGAGCTGATGTTGAGACCGTCGAAGTCGAAGCCTCAGGTTCCCTCATCGATACCGACTCCACTTTCCACACCGACGTCGATCGCGACCTCTTCATCAAGGTTCCGCTCGAGAGCCAATCCTCATCGCTGAGCTCGCTTGTCACACTCTCCACACCCGGCGTCTCAGCTGATTCCAACGGCCTCTTCCATGGACTCGGCGACCACGCCTCCAACTCATTCTCCGTCGACGGCCAATCCATCACCGACCAGCAGAGCAAAGTCTTCTCCAACCAGCTCCCTGCCAACTCCATTCAATCCATTCAGGTCATCAGCGGAGCGCCGCCAGCGGAGTACGGCGGCAAAACCAGTCTCGTCATCGTCGCCACCACGCGCTCCGGTCAGGGCATCACCAAACCCACTGGCAGTGTCAACACATCCTACGGCACTTTCGGTTCCGCAGCCGCCGGCTTCGATCTCTCCTACGGCGGCAAGCAGTGGGGCAACTTCATTGAAGTTGACGGCCTCAACACCGGACGCTTCCTCGATCCGCCGGAGTTCGCCGTCTTCCATGACAAGGGCAACGAGCAAAATGTTTTCGATCGCGTCGATTACGCATTTTCCTCCATCGATTCCATCCACTTCGATTTCAATTATTCGCGCTCCTGGTTCCAGACCCCCAACGCCTACGACAATCTCAACGTCCAGAACGTGACCGGCGGCGGCACATCCTCCACGCCAACTTTCTCCAGCGTTGGCAACGCCGATCAGCGCTCCCAGATTCAAACCATCAACGTCTCGCCCACCTACACGCGCATCATCGGCACCAGCGCGGTCTTCAACCTCGGCGCCTTCGTTCGCAGCGATAACTACAACTACTACCCCAGTAACAATCCACTCGCCGACCTCGGCCCCGCGAATCTGCAAACCTCATCCATCGCGCAAAACCGCACCCTCACCAACGCCGCCGTCCACTCTGACCTCTCCTACTCCAAGGGCGCGCACACCGTCAAAGTCGGCACGCAATACGGCCAAACTTTTCTCTCTGAAGATGATTCCCTCGGCATCGTCGACACTCTCTACAACGCTCCCTGCGTCAACCTCAGCGGCAACCCCATCCCCGGCTACACTGATCCATCCACTTGCCCCGTCGCCGCTAATCCCAAATACCTCCCCGTCCTCGCGCCCTACGATCTCACGCGCTCCGGCTCGCTCTACACATTCGATGGCCACACCGTCATCAAAGAATTCGCGCTCTACGCTGAAGATCAAATCAAGCTCGGCGACTGGAACTTCAACCTCGGCCTTCGCGAAGATCTCTACAACGGCCTCACCAAGGCCAATCAAACTCAGCCGCGCATCGGCATCGCATACAACATCAAGCCCAGCTCCACGGTCCTGCGCATTTCTTACGCACGCACCCTTGAGACCCCCTTCAACGAGAACCTCGTCCTCTCCAGCACCGGCTGCTCCAACGCCGTGCTCTCTCCGCTTCTCAATTGCTCGCCCGGCGTCTCCAACACGCTCACCCCCGGCTACCGCAATGAATTCCACGCCGGCCTGCAGCAAGCTCTCGGCAAGCACGTCGTCTTCAGCGGCGAGTACATCTGGAAATACACGCACAACGCATTCGACTTCAGCGTCCTCGGCAACACGCCCATCACCTTCCCCATCGATTGGCACAACTCCAAGATTCCCGGCTACGCGCTCAATCTTGAAGTCCCCACATGGCACAACTTCAGCGCCTACGTCGTCATGTCCTCCGTCTCCGCGCGCTTCTTTCCGCCGCAAGTTGCTGGAGCAGGCGCAACCGTCGGTCAAACCGGACTTCCCTTCCGCATCGACCACGATGAAAAAATCAACCAGACCACCCACCTCCAATACACGCTCGCCCATCAGAAATATCTCGCCGGGCTCTGGGGTGGTTTCAACTGGCGTTACGATTCCGGTGAAGTCGCTGGCGCGGCTCCCTGCTACAACCCGCTCTCCAACGACCCCAACTCCGCCTGCGGCCCTTACTCCACCACGCTCGGCGGCCAGCCCGCAGTCAACCTCAGTTCGCTCACCGCAGACGAAGAATTCCAGTCCGGCCTCATCTGCAACGGCCAGCGCGCCACTCCCGGCAACCCGCTCCCAGCCCTCTGCCTCGCCTCCGAATTCTCCTCCTCATTGCTCACCATCCCCGCACCCGGCACCGGCAACAACGACAAGAACCCGCAGCGCATCGCACCCCGCAACCTCTTTGACGCCTCCCTCGGCAAAGACAACATCTTCCACGCCGACCGCTACAAAGTGAACCTCGACCTCACCGCCATCAACGTCACCAACAAGTACACTCTCTACAACTTCCTCTCCACATTCAGCGGCACGCACTACGTCACCCCCCGCGCCATCACCGCAAAAGTCACCTTCAACTTCTAATTAAATTCTTCATCGAATCGATAAAATTAGGTACCCCAGGTCTCGTTTTTGTGACCTGGCGATGTGTACAGTAATATTCAAACGTAATCTGAGAGCGACACGCCTCAAAAACATCGGAGGATCGATGACGAAAAAAAACTGGGCTCACCTTCTCACTCTCATTCTGATCTTGGCTGCCGCGCTACCAACGCAGCGGCTTGTTGCTCAACCCATTGACAACAACAATCCCTATTCCAGACCACCTGTCACCACGGCTGACCTTGAGATTGTGCGGCATGCCCAGCAGATACTCAGCTCCCCGTCGCAATGGAACCGCGCCGATAAACGTGTTTGCCCGGCAGATGCCAAGACGTTCAGCCTTTATTGCGCATTGGAAAAGGCAACCGGCGAAGTAAAGGGTAAATTTGAACACCGTGACGCAGCGATGCAGGAGTCACGCTTCGTCATCGATGACATCGCCCCGAATAGAAAGAATTACAAACACCGCCTGATGGACTATAACAATGACCCCTCAACCACATTCGCTGATATTCAAAAGTTCTTCACTCTACTGGAAAATCGAATCACTTTGCGGCTGAAGGAAGAATCCCAGGGCAGTAGTAAGCAATAAGGTGTTCCACTCAGAATTCAGCTCGGAAACTACACCAGCAATTCCCCATCTCCTCATACCCACAGATCGGGACTTGCACTACGAGTTGCTGATCCCTCTTCCCTCGTTTCCCCTGACCCCTGATTTCTGACATCTGACCCCTTTAAAATTCCCCCTTCCCCCCGCGCCCCTTTTCTGCCATACTTGATTGTGCGCAACCACAACGCATCAGCCTTTCAGAACCAATCCTCACAACCCAAAAATGAGGTCACACCCATGTCAGCAAAGTATCTCTTTGTGACGGGCGGAGTCGTATCCAGCCTCGGCAAAGGTCTTGCCGCAGCCTCCATCGGCTGCCTCCTTGAAGCCCGCGGCCTCCGCGTCAACATGATGAAGTTCGACCCCTACCTCAACGTCGATCCCGGCACCATGAGCCCCTTCCAGCACGGCGAAGTCTTCGTCACCGACGACGGCGCAGAAACTGACCTCGACCTCGGCCACTATGAGCGCTTCACCCACGCGCCGCTCTCGCGCGACAACAACCTCACCACCGGCCGCATCTACGAGCAGATCATTCTCAAGGAACGTCGCGGCGATTACCTCGGCAAAACCGTCCAGGTCATCCCCCACGTCACCAACGAAATTAAGAACGCCATGCGCAAAGTCTCCTCCAACGGCGCAGATGTCACCATCGTTGAAATCGGCGGCACCGTCGGCGACATCGAATCCCTCCCCTTCCTCGAAGCAATCCGCCAGATGCGCCAGGAACTCGGCCGCGAGAACACCGTCTTTGTGCACCTCACCCTCGTTCCCTGGATCGCCGCCGCGCAGGAGCTCAAAACCAAGCCCACGCAGCACTCCGTCAAGGAACTCCTCTCCATCGGAATCCAGGCCGACGTGCTCCTCTGCCGCACCGACCACCCGCTCCCCCGCGAGATGAAACAAAAAATCGCCCTCTTCTGCAACGTTGAAGAGCGCGCCGTCATCACCGCAAAAGATGTCCCCTCCATCTACGAAGTCCCCCTCGGCTTCGCGCAGGAAGGCGTCGACGAACTCATCCTCAAGTACCTGCGCATTGACGCGCCACCCGCTGAGCTAACCAAATGGCACGACCTCATCCACCGCGCTTACAATCCCGCCGATGAAGTCTCCATCGCCATCGTCGGCAAATACGTCGAGTACGAAGACAGCTACAAATCACTCAAAGAAGCTCTCGTCCACGGCGCACTCGCGCAAAATCTCAAACTCAAAGTCACCTGGATTGAAGCCGAAGGCCTCGAGTCCAAAACTCCAGACGATCGCAGTTACGAATCACAACTCGAAGGCTTTGACGGAATCCTCGTCCCCGGCGGCTTCGGCAAGCGCGGCATCGAAGGCATGTTGAACGCCATCCGTTACGCCCGCGAGAAAAACATCCCCTACTTCGGAATCTGCCTCGGCATGCAAACCGCCTGCATTGAATTCGCGCGCAACGTCTGCGGCCTCAAAGACGCAAACTCCAGCGAGTTCGACACCGCCAGCCAGCACCGCATCATCTACAAACTCCGCGAACTCCTCGGCGTTGAAGAGATGGGCGGCACCATGCGGCTCGGCGCATGGACCTGCATCCTGCAGCCCGACACACTCGCATCATCCATTTACAAAGGCGCCACTGAAATCTCCGAGCGTCACCGTCACCGCTACGAGTTCAACCGCGAGTACGAAGCTCTCCTCACCGGCGGCGGTCTGCGTTTGAGCGGCACCACCCCCGACAGCACCTATGTTGAAATCGTCGAGATACCCTCGCACCCCTTCTTCATCGGCTGCCAGTTCCACCCCGAGTTCAAATCCAAACCCCTCGAGCCCCACCCCTTGTTCCACGCTTTCATCACCGCCAGCTACAAGAACCGCCAACTCCACGGTGATGTTCTTAATGCACATTTGAATCATCAATCGGCATGATGAGAATTTTAAACTTTGAATAAAATACCGTTTTCCGTCCTTTCCAAATTTTGAGGAAAGGACGGAATTCCAAAGAATATTATTCAGTATATGGTGGTAATAAACCGCTACTTTCATTAGGTATGCGGCCGATTATGTCTCGAGATTTATGAATCCACTCCCAGACCCACATTTGTAACCATCCATCAGTTTCAGTGATATCGGCTATCTCACAGATAAAAAATGAATCTGCGTCTGAAATAACTGCACGTATACGACCACTCCATTTTACTAAGTCTTCTGAAGTGTAAACGATCCAATTGCTACCACCATATGTAATCCAATCATCTGCCAAATCAAAAATGGGTGTTAAAAGCTCTACAGATTTTGCAGGGCCATTCCATATAATCGAAAGATGAAAGTATTTTGTCATAACACTTTATCTCCATCTGTAATTGATGGATTTGTAACTTTGTTCGATGAGAGTGAAGCTTGTGAAGCAATCGAAATTGTTGGCTGACCTTTTGCGGCCAATAAATGCTGTTGGTGTTCCGCCCAATGTATACCTTCTAGAAGGGCATCAGCTGGGTGCTTTTCACAAAATTGAATAAATGGGATATACCAGCCAAAAAAAGTTGCAACAGCAATCATTGAGAGACCAAACCTCGCCCAATCAGATTGCATATGCCATGCCAAAATTAATAATCCAATGATTAAAGGTCCGACAACAATCGCAGATTTACCTAAAAGGCCACTCCCCCATCGAAAAGTGCCACCATATGCTTTAAAGGCTTTTTGTGCATCTTCATAAGCCATAGTATGCCTTGGAACACAGGATAAAAATACTCGAATCATAATAACCTATTAATGTTTCGAATGAACATAAAATTCATTATTATTTATAGTGAAATGATTGAGCATCTGAAAATGAAAACCGGATGCTAGGTGCCGAGTTCCCCAAGTCTCGTTTTTGAGACCTGGGATAGTCCATATGGCAGTGAATCGAACAACAGCATCTTGCATCGAGCCCAACAACTTCTCATAATGAAAACAGCTACAGCTCCCGGTCGAAGTCCACGAGCACAGCTCTGGGAGATTGGTCATGAAATACCACTGGCCTCATTTAACCCCTTCCCCTCCTCTGGGCACAAAACAAAACCACGCCACCCCGAACAGTATCGATAAGCTTCAGGCCCGACGTAATTCCTACGCAGAATCAATCATGGCTCAGGCCGGAATCAATTCAGCCATCAGCCCGGGCAGAGAGATTGCCGCAGCCTTTGCCACCATTCCGCGCGAAAAGTTTCTCGGTCCCCCACCGTGAAGGATTATTTCGTCCCTGATGCGCACCCAGCCTCTCTCGGACGATCCCGCGCTTCTCTACCAAGATGTAATGGTCTCGCTCGGCGTAGGCCGCGGCTTGAACAACGGACAGCCCAGCCTGCACGCCATGTGTCTGGAGGCATTGGCGCCAAAGAAAGGTGAGAGTGCCGTCCACGTTGGAGCTGGATCGGGTTACTACACAGCCATCCTCGCCGCACTCGTTGGCGAATCCGGCCACGTGGACGCCTACGAAATTGAGCCGGAGTTGGCAAAGAGAGCCGCAGCCAATCTTGCCGGGTTCCCTCAAGTTGAGGTGCATTGCCGATCAGGAACTGAAGCGCCTCTGCCAAATTGCGATCTGCTTTATGTGAACGCCGCTGCGGCTGAACCCTTGGCGGTTTGGCTCGATGCACTGAACATCAATGGCCGCTTGCTCTTTCCACTTGAGCCACAAAATGACTCCGGCGCAATGCTGCTGATCACAAAATGGGAGAACGAAACTTATCCCGCCCGCTTCCTCTGCGGAGTGGAATTTGTTCCCTGCATCGGCGCGCAGGAGGAGAAAGCGGTGTGGGCCTTGGAGACAGCCTTTCGTCACGGAAACTGGCATCAAGTCCGGCAACTCCACTGCAACAATCACCCCGACGAATCTTGCTGGTGCGCAGGCGATGGGTGGTGGCTCTCCGCTCGATGAGTTCAGGATGAGGCAACCGCTCTGAACCTATAAGAAAGCTCCCGCTATTGAGACTGGCCGTCAAAATCAAAAGCGGCGCATCCCCCGATTCGCCGCCCTGTCGCAAGATGAGGCCGTGCTATCCTGAACATGTTTTTTAGGACTCCGGATGGCCAAAGTTTTGCTTTACACAACATCGCTTGAAGACCCAAGTGTGAATGAACTGCACCGTGGCGCATACGAGAGATTTGTTGAAAGCGCGGCGCTGGACAAATTCGGCATTCATACCTTGACTCATGATCCAGAAGAAGCTGATTTGATTATCTTTGCTGATGTCGCCGGTCAGGGACTTTTTGCCGAGACCATTCGGCACCACAAGTACACAAAAAAATTCCGAGAGAAATGTTTCGTTTTTGATCCCGGCGATTTTTCGCTGCCGTTTTTGCCTGGCTTGTATGCATCACTTGATCGCAAACACTACAATCCAACGCGTACACGTACGGGATATTATTTGCGTCGCGCTGAGAATCCCTATCTGGATTTTCATGAGTCTATAGAAAACCCGCGCTATCTGGGCTCATTTCGCGGATCGTTTTCAAGTCACCCTTTGCGGCTTCAACTTGCATTGTTGCCCAAAGACCGTTTCCTTGTGGAAGATACGACGGCATTGTGCGAGGCAATGAAAAATTGGAGCGCTGAAGATCAGCGTGACGAATTCTACTCGCGCTATGTCGAGAGCATTCGCGAGAGCGCGTTTGTGCTTTGCCCGCGCGGATTAGGGCGGGGAAGCATTCGCCTTTTTGAAGCGATGCAGTTAGGGCGCGCTCCGGTAATCTTGTCCGATGACTGGATTTATCCGGCGCGCGTTGATTGGGACGCGTGCAGTATTTCAATTCCGGAGAAAGATCTTCTGCGGATTCCGGAGATTCTGGAGTGGTACCAGAATCGTGCTGTTGAATTGGGCATGCGAGCCCGGCAAGAATGGGAGAAGTACTACGCGCCTGACGTCTGCTTTCATTGGCTGGTTGAGGATTGTTACGAGTTGCTCACACTCCGCCGCGGCAGTGAATCCTATGCGCAGATGCGTATCTGGCTCAACCTACTCAACTATCGGTATATGCGGCGTTTTATGACATCAAAGAAAGATATGTATAGGAGATTCAAGAAATTAGTGCTTTGAAGGACAGAGAGGATTCAGAGCGCTTTAGATTTTTATGGCGATACGATCCCGTACTTCATCTTCGCCAAACTTTTTTAACAAAATAACTCTTCACGTCCTTCTGCTTTTTGGGCGCAAAATTGATATCGCTAAAAAGGCGGTCCCAGGATTTGCGCAATGCTGGAACAGTAGTTGCTTGATGATTGGGTCTGCGTTTTTTAGGTGCTCATTAGTTGGCAATATAATCTCGGCTATTTGCTGGTGCTTTCATCTAAAAGCTGAATATGCATGGAATTCAAGATTTTCACCATTTGGATGTGCCCAAGGGTCCATTGACTCATTTAAAATTTGTCTTCCAATTTGTAATATTCACGGCCATTTTCAAATTCTTCTTTAAGACGTCTACTCACTACAATCAGTAGACTCTGCGAGCAATGGTCAAATAACCCGGCATCTAATATCAAATACAACTTGAGCTTTGCAGATAATTGCCCTCACTGTTGCAAAATCAATCCATGCGCGATCTCTGCGTACACCTGGCGCTGGCTCCAATATTTGCGCAGTTTCACAAGGGCACCCCCCCTCCCCCTACCCGGTTTTTTCTTCGCATTTCGTGTCAAGAATCCATCAAACGGCAAAAAACAAAGAAATTGCAGTTTTTGACCACAGAGAAGCACATCGAAAGAGAGCTAATTTCAAGCCATTTTTGCCTTGAAATTAGCTCTCATATAGACCGTTTTCGCCTTAAAATCTGCATTTTTGCAAGCGAAATTTACTCCATGTGGTAGTTCGGAGCTTCACGCGTGATAATCACGTCATGCACGTGGCTCTCGCGCAAACCGGCATTCGAAATGCGCACGAACTTCGCCTTCTCCTGCAACTCGGCGATCGAGTGGCAGCCAACATAACCCATGCCTGATCGCAAACCGCCTACGAGTTGGAAGACCATCGACTCCAGCGGCCCACGGTAAGGCACGCGGCCTTCAATGCCCTCGGGCACAAACTTCGCCAGCCGATTCTGGCTCGCGCTCTCGCGTTGCGTCAGGCTGTCTGGCCGGCTCTTTGCACTCTCAAGATCGGCGCTGCTCTGGAAGTACCTCTCGCCGGAACCCTGGCTCATTGCAGTTAGCGAACCCATGCCGCGATAGCTCTTGAAGCTGCGTCCCTGGTAAAGAATCGTCTCGCCCGGGCTCTCATCCACGCCCGCAAAGAGCGATCCAATCATGATTGAACTCGCGCCGGCAGCGATCGCTTTCGTCAGTTCGCCGGAGTACTTGATGCCGCCATCGGCGATGATCGGCACACCGTGCTCCTTCGCCGCGCGGTACGCTTCTGCTATCGCAGTAATCTGCGGCATGCCCGCGCCGGTGACCATGCGCGTCGTGCAAATCGATCCCGGTCCAATGCCAACTTTGATTGCGTCCGCCCCGGCATCAATCAACGCGAGCGTGCCTTCATACGTCGCTACGTTGCCGGCAAGAAGTTCAACATTCGGAAATGCCTTTTTCACTGCACGCACCGCTTCAAGCACGCGCGATGAATGGCCATGCGCAGAATCAATCGCCAGCGCATCTACGCGCGCTTTCACAAGCTCTGCGGCACGCTCAAGGAAATCGCCTGTCGCGCCAATTGCGCCGCCAACACGCAAGCGTCCTTGATCATCCTTGCAGGCGTTGGGAAATTTAAGTTTCTTCTGAATGTCCTTGACCGTAATCAGGCCCTTGAGTTCGTATGCATCGTTGACGACCAGCAGCTTCTCCACGCGATGGTGATGCAGAATCTGCTCTGCCTCTTCAAGTGTGGTGCCAACCGGAACGGTGATGAGATTTTCTTTCGTCATCACGTCGCCGATTGGAATATCAGTGCGCGTTTCAAAACGCAGATCGCGATTGGTGAGAATGCCGACCAGCTTCTTGCCTTGCGTCACCGGAACGCCGCTGATCTTGAAGCGACGCATTACTTCTAGCGCATCGGCGATCGGTCGGTCCGGCTCAATCGTCACCGGGTCCACAATCATTCCGCTCTCTGACCGCTTCACCTTGTCGATCTCTCCGGCCTGGTCTGCAATCGATAAGTTGCGGTGAATAATTCCGATGCCGCCCTGCTGCGCCATTGCAATCGCCATGCGCGATTCCGTCACCGTGTCCATCGCTGCCGAGATCAGCGGAGTATTCAAAATCAGATTGCGCGAGAGTTGAGTCTGTGTACTGACCAGCGTCGGCACAACGTCGCTCATGGATGGAATTAACAGCACATCGTCGAAGGTCAACGCTTCAGGAAGTGTATTGTTCAACATAATAATTTGATGCTCCTCGCATTTGGCGGGACTCAACGTGCAGAGAAAATCTGCTCGGAAAAAATGGCAAATGCTTTCAACTATTGTACCGAAGGGGTGCCCGGTTAACGTTTCTGCGCCAAAATCTCTGCAAAATGCAGGGCTTTTCGCTTTCCAAGCTGGGCAATCTGCTCGCGGCAACTGAATCCATCAGCAATGATGGTTGTCTCTGCTGAAGCTGCACGAACAGCCGGCAGCAGCGATTCCTCGGCGATGCGCTTAGAAACTTCGAACTTGTCTGCCTCAAATCCGAAGGGGCCGGCCATTCCGCAACAGCCGGCTTCGGTTGACTTGACGATGGCTCCAGCGCGACCCAACAACTCAAGCTCAGTTTTCGATCCCCCAAAGACAGCCTTGTGGTGGCAGTGACCGTGAACAAGAACCTCTTGCCCATCGAGTCGATGTGCGAAGGCTTCAGGAGTATTGGTTGAGAGCCAGTCAGCCAGCAACCAAACCAGTTGGCTGAGTTTTTTTGCACGCTCGTTGTTGGGCAACATCTCCAGCAGTTCATCGCGAAAGACTGACGCGCAGCTTGGCTCAAGAAAAATGACTGGCAGGCCGGCGTCAATCTCCGCAGACAATGAATCAAGCACATTCAAGAGATATTTTTTTGCCGAATCCAACAACCCAAAATCGTAGAGTGGGCGGCCACAGCAGATGTGTCCCTTCGGCACCAGCACTTCAAAGCCGGCCTCGCGCAAAAGACTCTCTGCCGCTTTCAGAGAATCGGGATGATAGTAGTTGTTCCACGTATCTGGCCACAAGACTACTTTCGCTATCTGCGCCTTAGTCGCCATTCCACGCGAGAAACCTTTTGAGAAACTAGTCTTCGCCAATCGTGGCAGCTCTCGCTCCATTGCGATGCCCACAATTTTTCTCGCCATCGTACCAGTGATTGGGCCATTCAAGAATCCGTTAGTCAGGCTCGGAGCCAGCGCTCCCCAACGCGCCAACTTGTCTGCAAAACCAAAGACGTAGTGATGCAAGGGATGCAAACGGCCCTTGTAATGCTGCGCGAGAAACTCCGCCTTCCACTGCGCAACATCGACTTGCACCGGACACTCGCTCTTGCAGGCCTTGCAACTGAGACAGAGTTCGAGCGCTTCCTTTGCTGCGGGGCTGCGGAAGCCCTCATCTCTCAGTGCGCCGGAAAAAATTTCCCACAAGAGCCGCGCACGTCCGCGTGTAGAGTGCTGCTCTTCGCCGGTTGCGCGGTAGCTTGGGCACATGACGCCGCCGCTGGCTTTTCTGCATGCAGCTACGCCGACACAGCGTTCCGTCGCGTGTGCAAAGGAACCATTGTCTGCGGCAAAAGCGAAGTGAGTCTCAAGAGTGCGAGTTGTCTCTGGCACGGTGTGAATCTCGTGGCGCAGATTCTCGACGGGATCGTAGACGCGCACTGCGTCGATTAGCTTGCCGGGGTTCATGCGGTTGTCTGGATCCCAGAGTTTCTTGAAGGTGCGGAAGGCTTCATACAATTCGGGGCCAAACATCTTTGGCAGCAAGGCTGCGCGGGCCTGGCCGTCACCATGCTCGCCGGAGAGTGATCCGCCGAAACTCAGCACCAGATCTGCAGCGCGATCGAGGAACTCGCGAAATTTCGCCACCCCCTGTTGCGTAGAAAAATCAAAGTTAATGCGAAGATGAACGCAGCCTTGTCCAAAGTGTCCGTAGAGTGGACTGCGATAACCGAACTCAGTCATCAGTGCAGTCAGCTTGCGCAAATATGCGCCAAGATGCGCGGGCGGAATGCCGGCATCTTCCCAACCTTCCCAACCGTCGGGCTCGCCCGGCACAAAGACCGTTGCGCCGAGTGCCGATTCGCGTACACTCCACACGCGAGCAGCCTCCACTGATGAGTAGATGCGTGCGACTGGAGATACTGGCCATTGCTGAGCTGCACGCACAAGAGAACTGGCCTTGGCTTGAGCTTCTTCTGCACTCCATGCGCCGAACTCGACGAGAAGAAATCCACCGCCGGGTGGGAGGAGCGCGACGTTATCGACTGCGAGGTTCTTGCGGCGCATGAAGTCGAGAACCATCTGGTCCATGCCTTCAAGGCCGATGGGAGCGTGTTCAAGGATGAGCGGAACAGTGTCGGCGGCGATGAAAGCGTCAGGAAAGCCCAGAGCGGTGAGTACGCGGAAGGGCGGGCTGGCGGAGAGATTGAGTTGCGCGCTAACAATATTGACGCAGGTGCCTTCAGAGCCGACAAGCGCGCGCGCGACGTTGAAGCCGTTCTCGTCAAGGAGTTCGTCGAGGTTGTAGCCGGAGACGCGGCGGGGAATCCTGGGGAAGCGTTCGCGAATCAGGTTGGAGTACTTGTCGCGCAGTTGTTTGAGTCCAGCATAGATTTCGCCGCGACGACCGCCGGCGCGGATGGCAGCTTCAATTTCTTCAGCACTGATCTTGCCGACGGTCATTGGCGTTCCGTCGTAGAGGAGCACGTCCATCGACTCGACGTTGTCTACAACTTTGCCGCCAAGAAGTCCATGAACGCCGCAGCTGTTGTTGCCGATCATTCCACCGAGAGTGCAGCGCGAGTGTGTGGCAGGGTCAGGCGCATAAGTCAGGTGATGGAGCTCTGCAGCCTCTTGCAGACGATCGAGAACGATGCCAGGTTGAACGGTTGCGAGCCGCGCTTCAGCGTCAAGCGCAGTGAGTTTGTTCATGGAGTGCGAGTAATCGAAGACGACGGCGACGTTGGTGCATTGGCCTGCGAGACTGGTGCCGGCGCCACGCGGAAGAACGGCAGCGCCGAGTTCGCGGCAGGCGGAGAGAGCATAGCGAACGTCCTCAGCGTCACGCGGGAGAATTACGCCGATCGGAAGCTGGCGATAGTTCGATGAGTCGGATGCGTAGAGAGCGCGCGCGCCAATTTCAAAGCGGACTTCGCCGCGAATAGTTGCGCGCAGCTTAGTTTCAAGCTCACGCGCGGCAGTGAAGCGCTCATGCTCTAGCGGAGAGAACTTCTGCAGAATCGGAAAATGGCTCACACTGGAATCTTAGTCCATCAGGGAATGCGGACCCAATTCGAGGTGCGGCCAAAGAGCGAAATTCCGACGTAGCCGCGCATGGAGAGGTGGTCCTTGTCGACGGCCCAGAGTTTGCTGTGGTACTCCTTGCCGTTGTCGGGATCGAGGATGAAGCCGTCGGCCCAATCGTCGCCCACGGGCTGCATGTCGCGCATGATGACCATGCCGAGCATTGGTTTGTTCTTGAGTTCGCCGGAGCATAGGTTGCAGACGTCGTCAGGCTTGCGGCTGGCCTTGAGCTTGGTAACTTTTCCGAAAAGCTTACCGCTGACGAGATAAGTTTCAACCTGACCGCCAAGCGTGCCGTCGTTGTTCATTACCTGCCAGTGACCGATTGCATTTTGCAGCTTCTGCGAGAGTTGCTGCGAGCTGGCGCCCGGCGTGAGGAGTGACGCGAAGAGTGCGAATACGGAGATGCGTAAGAAATGTTTCGAATGCATGGACACAGAAAAAACCCTCCCTTTGAATCGGGAGGATTCTATACCTTTTGCGATAGAGCGGAACAGTGAAAAATCAGCGCGCTGGCCATTCTTCGACGACGACACCAAGGTCATTGAGCTGCTTGATGGTGGCTTCGATGTTGCGGCGGATCTGCGGACGGCTTTTTGGATTGGCGAGCGGAGATTCACCAACGGCGACGACCCGTCCGTAGTGCCATGCATCGTCAGGCAGGGCGATCAGGGCTTCGGTGAGCGCGTCGGGATGGATTTGAATCTCCTGGCGTCGCGCGGATTCGGGACGCAGCAGAGTGCCCTGACCGACGTTGCTGGCGTTTGCGTCGTTGTGTGTGATGCGCACGGTGATCATCTCCGCGTCGACGCTGATGAAGGGATTTTGCCAAGCGCCTGGTTCGTGGACGTCAACGTAGAGGCTTTTAGTGGGAACAGGAATGTGCGAGAGTGCAGCGCGGTTCTTGTCGAGCTCGGCTGCTTGAGCTTGCGCTTTGTGCTCGGCGTCGAGTGCCTTGTTCTCAACATTCTGAGCGACGTTGGCAACGGCTTGCTCTGGTTGCGATTTGCAGCCGGAGAAGAGTATGACAGAGAGCGAGCTAAACGTGAGGGTCAAAACAAATAAAACGCGTGCGTAAATCTTCATGGATTCAGAATAGCAAGTCTGGAGTATGATGGAAGTTTTGTAAGTGCAAACGCGAAGATACGGAGAACATGGGGGGGGGCAACTGTGAAACTGTGGAAGCTCCATGTCAACGACAGAGCCGGCTACTCTCATCGTGCCACAGAGTGTTCAAATTATCTGCATTAATGTCTAGAAACAATTTGAGATCGAAATTCAAATTGCACAATAATCTTCTAACAAGCTCTTCTGGAATTTAATAGTGAGCTTGTGCTTTGCCTAACTACTGCCGTTCAACTGACGGAGCTGCGTAATTGAACCGCAGCTCCTTCTTCAGCAATTACCAGAGCGCGGGAATGCTTTGTCCGAAGGTGGCGCTGAGAGTACTGAATGTGAGAACAGCGACGATACCGATAATCGTTACCACAGGACGACGTTCCGCGAAAGTCATATGCATGTTCATCAGATGATCCATTCTGGCATGGTCAATGCGCCAAGCCTCGCGTAGTCGGGTAATTGTTTTGAATCGCGGGTACTTTTCACACGATCCAGGTAAGCGATGGGATACTCGCATGCCCCATTATGGCCAGAAAATGGACAAATAGAATGATCTAAGTCATAAGAAATAGCTAGTGTGAAGATAAGTAGTTATTAATTTGGGAAAGACCTAATTTGGGAATTCGCAAGGGGTATAACTATCTATATCCCCCCATGTATCTATCTATATCCATCTAAGTTGTTAATTATGATTCCGTTATACAAAAACGAGCGCATCTCGGATGAGATGCGCTCGTGTGTGATGTCAGTTATCAGACGTTGACTAAGGAACCAAAGTCGATATCTTCCCAATCCTCACTGAGAATTGAGAAGTGACAACTGATGGCTGCGGTTAGGCGGCCTTTTCGTCGCTGCCGTCGCCTTCATTGGCCTTTTGCTCTTCGAGGACCTTCTCCATCTCGGCGCGCTTCTTGGCCTTGAGTTCGGTGCGCTTCTCGCGCTTTTCCTCAATTTGCTTTTCGGCTCCGAGCAACTCAATGATGGCAGTTTCACCACCATCGCCCTGGCGGAAGCCGGCGCGGATGATGCGCAGGTAGCCGCCCTGACGATCGCCGTAGCGCGGGGCCACGACTTCGAAGAGGCGGGTGACGGAATCGTCGGTCATGAGGAAGCTGAGAGCCTGACGGCGGGAGTGAAGGTCGCCCTTCTTGCCCAGGGTGATCATCTTCTCGACGAGCGGGCGGACTGCCTTGGCCTTAGCCAGGGTGGTTGTGCAGCGGTCTTCGATGAGGATGGAGGTGACCAGGTTGCGCAGCAGAGCGCGGCGGTGGCTGGTGTTGCGTCCGAGTTTGGTTCCTGCATTGCGATGGCGCATGAGACTACTCTCTTTCAATCAATTCTTTTGTGGAATCCCCAGTCTCAAAATCGAGACCGGGGACACCGGTATTTCATTTCAAACTTTTTTGCACCCACATTTCAAAACACAAAAGTGGGGTTCCATACCACGCGAGAGCGAACTTAGAAATTCTCTCCGTCGGTGGGCAGTTGCAGATCAACGGAGTCCAGAGGCTCATCCTCGTCGTCGTAGCGGCCAAATCCGGCTGCGAGCGCGACGGAGGGGAGAATGCTGGTGGGGCCGGGAATAGCATTGCCGTTGTCGTCGATCTTCATGCCGAGCGAGAGGCCCATCTGGGCGAGAATTTCCTTGATCTCGTTGAGGCTCTTGCGGCCAAAGTTCTTGGTCTTGAGCATCTCGGCTTCAGTCTTCTGAACGAGTTCTCCGATGGACTGAATGTTGGCATTCTTGAGGCAGTTGTAGCTGCGGACGCTGAGCTCAAGCTCTTCAACGGAGCGATTGAGATTGTCGTTGCGCAGCAGACCGCGGGTTTCATCACCACGAGCTTCAGCCTCGAGTTCTTCTTCGAAGTTGATGAAGATGTTCATGTGGTCCTTGAGGAGTTTTGCAGAGAGACCGATTGCATCGGCAGGAAGCACGGCGCCGTTGGTCCAAACCTCGAGGGTGAGCTTGTCGTAGTCGGTGATCTGACCGAGACGCGCTGCCTCAACGAGGTAATTGACGCGACGGACGGGCGAGTGAACGCTGTCGACGGGAATAAAACCGAGACCTAGATCCGGGTCGAAATTTTTATCGGCGGAAACATAACCGCGACCGCGCTTCAAGCGCATCTCCATATCGAGACGGCCGCCTTCGCTGACGGTGGCGATGTAAACTTCCTTGTCGAGAATCTCAACGTCGCCATCGGCTTCAATCATGCCGCTGGTGATGACACCGGCCACATCAGCGCGCAGGTACAGGGCCTTCGGTCCTTCACCATTGAGCTTGAACGGAATCTGCTTGAGGTTGAGAACGATGTCTGTCGCATCCTCAACGACGCCGGCGATGGACTGGAACTCATGCAGCACGCCCTCAATGCGAACGGCTGTGACAGCCGCGCCCTCGATGGAACTCAAAAGGGTGCGACGCAGAGCGTTGCCGATGGTGGTGCCAAAGCCGCGCTCAAAGGGCTGGGCGCTGAACTTGCCAAATTTCTCGGTGAGCGTTTCGGCATCAACTGCCAAACGCTTCGGTTTCTGAAAACCTCTCCAAAGCATATGATTTCTTCTTTCCTGAGCGGCGAGTACGTCGCGATGCATTTTGCGGCGGCCGCGCAAGTTCTCCTTCGTGATTGAAATGTGCATTCAGCCACTCAGGATGAGCGGCTGAATGCGGTGTTTTACTTCGAGTACAGTTCGACGATGAGCTGCTCGTTGATGGGCAGATCGACGTCCTTGCGCTTGGGCAGCGAGAGAATGCGTCCTGAGAGGTTCTCGAAGTTGGCTTCGATCCAGACGGGGACGGGGTTCTGTGCTGCGTACTGCGCACCGGCTTCGACGATGACGAGCTTCTTTGCACCCTCGCGGATGGCAATCTCGTCGCCGACGTTAACCTGGAATGAAGGGATGTTTACCTTGCGGCCGTTGACCTGCACGTGGCCGTGACGAACGACCTGGCGGGCCTGGCGGCGCGAGATGGCAAAGCCGAGACGGAAGGCAACGTTGTCCAAGCGGCGCTCGAGCTGCTGAATGAGCAGTTCGCCGGTGACGCCGGGTGCGCGGTTGGCCTTCTCGTAGTACTCGCGGAATTGGCCTTCGAGCGTGAAGTACATACGCTTGGCCTTCTGCTTCTCGTGCAGTTGCAGACCGTAGCCGACAATCTTGGCCTTGCGGTCCTTGCCGTGCTGCCCGGGAGGAAAGTTGCGCTTTTCAAGGGCGCAACGATCGGACATACACTTGGTTCCCTTCAAAAAAAGCTTGGTGCCTTCGCGACGGCAAAGGCGGCAGACTGCTCCTGTATAACGTGCCATTACTTCTCCTAACATCAGGTGACGGCCGGTTTACGTGTCGGCATGACACTTCAATCCCGGCCCATTAATTTGAGCGTCAAGCGTCTGGCAAGTAGCGTCTAGACGCTTGACGCTATACGCTAGACCCTTCTACGCTTCGGCGGACGGCAACCGTTGTGCGGAACAGGGGTAACGTCGCGGATGGAGCGGACCTCAATGCCGGCAGCAGCAAGAGCGCGGATGGCGGACTCGCGGCCTGAACCGGGACCCGAAACACGCACATCAACTGTACGCATGCCGTGATCGCGGGCGGCGACGGCTGCACCCTGCGCGGCCTGCTGAGCGGCGAAGGGTGTTCCCTTGCGCGAGCCCTTGAAGCCGAGCGAGCCGGAGGTCTTCCAGCTGACTGTGTTGCCGACGGGGTCGGTGATGGTGACGATTGTATTGTTGAACGTGGCCTGAATGTGAACCAAACCTACCGGCACATTCTTGCGCTCACGCTTTTTGAATTTCTTGTTCTTGGCGGCCTTGCCACCCTGCGCTGGTTTCGCCATTACTTGGTCACTTTCTTCTTGCCGGCAACCGTTCCCTTACGGGGACCCTTGCGGGTGCGGGCATTGGTGTGCGTGCGCTGACCGCGCACGGGCAGCGACCGCTTGTGACGGTTGCCGCGATAGCTCTGGATGTCCATGAGGCGCTTGATGTGCATGGAGACGTCCTTGCGGAGATCGCCTTCCACGTTGCCCTCGTCCTCAATGACCTGGCGGATGCGGTTGACCTCGTCTTCAGCTAGATCCTGAACCTTCTTCATGCCATCAACATTGGCCTTGGTCAGAATGCTTGCCGCGCGGGGGTTGCCGATACCGAAGATGTAAGTGAGCGCGATTCTGATCTGCTTGTTGCGGGCCAGATCGACGCCTGAAATACGTGCCATTTGCGAATTCCTTTTACTGCTGGTTGTGTGCCCCCGGCCTTCACCGGTTCGCACGGGTTCCTGCGGTTTGTCCTCTCAGGGGTTCATCGCAAGCCTTAACTCAAGCTAACTAGCCCCTTGGCGTTTTCGTCCCAGATTGTCCGTTCCTGTTCTCAGCGGTTTTAACTGAGAACTGACAACTGAGAACTCGTCATTGGAGGTTCCGCACACATGCCAGGCTGAATTAGCCCTGACGCTGCTTGTGCTTTGCGTTTTCGCAGATGACACGCACCACACCGTGGCGAGTGATCACCTTGCACTTGACGCAAATCTTTTTCACGCTTGCGCGTACTTTCATTGTGTTACTGCCCTTCTCCGCGCGATTAAAAAGTCACCGTGCGGCATTACAAAAACTTGGTTTGACCCAGTAATCCGGCCCATAAAACTGCCCGATTATTTGTAGCGGTAAACGATGCGTCCACGGTTGAGGTCGTAGGGGCTCAATTCAACAGCCACCCGATCACCAGGGAGAATACGGATAAAATTCTTGCGCATTCTGCCAGATACATGGGCCAGTACCTCGTGATTATTCTCGAGCTTGACCTTGAACATGGCGTTCGGCAACGTTTCAATCACCGTCGCCATTACCTCAATCGCGTCTTCCTTGGACAAACCGTCTCCTAATCCTACTTAAGGCTTTCGCCAAACTCCGATTCGCGGAGCCAGCCGTTAAAACTTAGTCGGTTAAAATCCTTGCGCCCTCGGCGGTCACCGCAACGGTGTGCTCGAAATGCGCGCTCATGCTTCCATCGGTGGTCACGGCCGTCCAACCATCGGCAAGCACCTTGACATCCGGTGTGCCTACGTTGACCATCGGCTCAATTGCGATGACCATGCCCGCCTTCAACTTCATTCCCTGACCCCGCTGCCCATAATTCGGGACTTGAGGGTCCTCGTGCATCTTGGTTCCAATGCCGTGGCCGACAAAGTCGATGACGACGGAGAAACCGGCATCCTCAACCACCTTCTGGACCGCGGCTCCAATGTCGCCGAGATGTGCGCCGGGCTTTACCTCGGCAATTCCAGCCTGCAGTGAGGACTCGGTGACACGGAGCAATTTTTCCGTGACCGGGTCAATCTTGTTGCCGACGGGGACGGTAATCGCCGCGTCGCCAAAATATCCATCGATGATCGCCCCGCAATCCACGCTGACGATATCGCCTTCCTTCAGAATCCGTTTCGCTGAAGGAATCCCGTGCACCACCTCTTGATTGACCGAGGTGCAGAGCACACAGGGAAAACCATGATAGCCCTTGAATGCAGGCTTGGCGCCGAGTTCCTTGATGCGCGCTTCAGCTGCATTTTCAAGATCCAGAGTGGAGGCGCCGGGCACAACCAGCGCACGCACCAGCTCAAGAACCTCGCGGACGATACTGCCGGCACGGCGCATCTTCTCGATCTCGGATGCTGACTTCAGTACCACTGCCACCGGCAAATCTCCCCATTCAACCCACGTTTAAAGACACGTACAAAACACATGATGCCGTCGCAGATTCCGCTCATTGATTGCGGCGGAGCCTTTCGATGGCCCTCTTAATTTCGGTAGTCACTTCATCTACCGAGAGATCCCCATCCACTTCAACAAAGCGGCCCTGTTGACGATAATGTTCGATGACAGGCGCGGTAAGGTCCGCATAGGCCTTCATGCGGCCTTTGTAAACCTCTTCTGTGTCATCGGAACGCTGCGTCAGCTCGCTTCCATCAACATCGCAATATCCAGCCCTTTTAGGCGTATGCATGAAGACGTTGTAGATGCGCTGGCATTGTGGACAGTTCCTGCGGCCCGTAATACGCCGCAATAATTGATTATAGTCCACATTGATTTTCACGGCAACCAGAGGAATCGTAAAAAGAATATGCGAATCAACCCACAATGCCTGCGGCAGGGTGCGCGGGAAACCATCCAGAATGAATCCGTTATGTGTATCAGGCAAAGCCAGACGGGCTTCGACCATCTGGTTCACCAGATCATCGGAGACAAACTTCCCCTCTTTCATCAGTGCATCGGCAACCTTGCCAAGCTCCGTTCCCTGCGCAACATTCGCTCTCAGCAGGTCTCCGGTAGAGATTTGCGGGATCCCCCATAGGCGAACTAACTCCTTTGCCTGCGTGCCTTTACCGGAACCCGGCGCACCCAGCAAAAGAATCGGGCCGGGAGTGACAAGTTTCGTCAATTCCCGGCCAGTTGTTGTTGCAGATACCTTCGAGGAGGTCACCAGGTTTTCCTTCCGCGAATCCCGCCGGATCGCGCTGAGAAGCCGTCATAATGTCGCATCACAAGCTGAGACTCAACTTGCGAAACCGTGTCCATGGCTACGCCGACCACGATTAGAAGCGAAGTGCCGCCGAAGTAGAAGGTTACGCCAAGCCCGTGTGTCATGAACAATGGCAAACGCTCAAAGAATGAACCAAGCAATGGCAGATGGTCAAGTCGAATTCCCGAGATGATGAGCACGGGGATAATCGAGACAATGATCAGATAGATGGCGCCCACCAGCGTGATGCGGGTGAGAATGTCGTTGATGAAATCCGACGTGCGCTTGCCGGGGCGAATGCCGGGGATAAAGGAACCCGACTTGCGGAACTGGTCGGCAATATCATCCGGGCGCATCACGATGGAGATGTAGAAATACGCAAAGAAGATGATGAAGAGCATATACATCAACTCGTAGCCAGGTTCACCGGGGCTGATGGAGCGAATGATCGAGTTGAGCCACGAGGTGTTCTTCACAAAATCCATCTGCGAGACGAGCGATGGGACGGAAAGAATGGAACTGGCGAAGATGACCGGCATGACACCGCCCGAGTTCACCTTCAACGGCAGATGCGAGCTCTGCCCGCCCATCATGCGGCGGCCGACAATGCGGCGCGCGGATTGAACCGGGATGCGACGCTCGGATCGCTCGACAAAGACGATGAAAGCCACAACTGCGATCATGCCTGCGAGTAGCAGAAGAACCCAGATAGGCGTAAGTGTTCCCCATGCGCCGCTCTGCACCTTTTCCCACAACTGCCTGACGCCACTGGGCAATCCCGCGACGATACCCGTGAAGATGAGCAGGCTCATTCCGTTGCCGATGCCGCGATCCGTAATCTGTTCACCAAGCCACATGATGAAGGCCGTTCCGGTGGTCAGCGTGAGGATGGTCATGGCGACAAATCCAGCGCCCGGATTGAGCACCGCATTCATCTTGGTGAGAATGGTTGCCACGCCGATAGCCTGAAGCGCAGCCAGAATAACCGTCATGTAACGGGTCCACTGCGTAATCTTGCGGCGGCCAAGTTCGCCTTCCTTCTGAATGCGCGCCAACGGTTCGTAAATGACGGAGAGCAGTTGGAAGATGATCGATGCCGTGATGTAAGGCATGATGCCGAGGGCGAAGATCGTCATACGACGAAGATTGCCGCCGCCAAAAAGATCGGCGAGACCAAAGAGCGAGCCGCCTTGCGAGCTGAACATCTGCTCAAGCGCGTGCGCATCAACGCCGGGCGTTGGAATAAAGGCGCCAAAGCGGTAAACAGCAAGAATGCCTAGCGTGAAAAGTACACGCTTGCGGAGATCGGGGATGCGGAAAATATTGAGAAACTTCTCGAGCATTTTTCAGATCCGTCATGGCGCCTTCATGCGCGCCCGCAGGAAAAATCTTGTGTGACTTACGCGCTGTGAAAGTTGATTGTTCTCACTTTCATCAACGCGCCGGAAGAGCCGCTTGCTTAAGCGGCTGCTGGTGCTTCTGGTGCCCCGAGAACAACGGCCTTGCCGCCGGCCTTCACGATCTTCTCAGCAGCAGACTTTGAAAACTTGTGCGCGTGGATGGTCAGCGCCTTGGTCAGCTCGCCATTGCCGAGAACCTTGATCAACGCCTTTTTGCTGGAGGCGAGTCCGAGCTTCTTGTAATCCTCAATCTTGATCTCGGTAACCGAGAGATCTTCAAAACGGTTGAGGTTGAGCACGGTGTACTCGGTTCGGAAGATGTTGATGAAGCCGCGCTTCGGGATGCGGCGATGCAACGGCATCTGCCCGCCTTCAAAACCACGCATCAGGCTGAAGCCCGAACGCGATCCCTGGCCCTTGTGGCCGCGGGTTGATGTCTTGCCCATGCCCGAGCCCATACCGCGGCCGACACGCTTGCGCCCGGTATTAGCCTTCTTCGGTGCGCGCAGATTAGATAGATTCTTTGCCATTTTTTCCTCGCTAACGCCGGTGCGATTTTTGTTTCGCAGCGACTCGCGTTCAAGTGTGCAGCCAGTGAAGCGCTGCTAGTTCTCTACGATGCGTACCAAATGCGGAATGGCCTTGACCATGCCGCGTATCGATTCGTTGTCCACGCGCTCAACAATCTGGTTGAGGCGCGTAAAGCCCAGGCCCTTGACCACCAGCTTGTGCTTGGTCGGTGTCGAGATGGCCGAACGGTAGTACTGAATGCGGATCTTCTTCGTCTTGGTAGCCGTCTTGGTTGCCATCGTTACAGATCCTCCACATTCTTTCCGCGCAGTGCGGCAACATCGTTGCGGTCACGCAACTGCGTGAGAGCGTCAAAGGTCGCCTTGATGACGTTGTGCGGGTTCGCCGAGCCGAGGCTTTTGGTCAGAACATTCTGCACGCCTGCAGAGGTCATCACGGCGCGCACGGCACCGCCCGCGATCACGCCCGTGCCCTCAGGTGCGGGCTTGAGCAGAACCTGCCCCGAACCGAAACGGCCCAGAACCTGGTGTGGAATTGTCGTGTCGGTCAGATGAACCTTGAAGAGATTCTTCTTGGCCGATTCGATTCCCTTGCGAATCGCCTGGGGAACCTCCTTGGCCTTGCCTGAGCCGTAGCCGACCACGCCCGAAGCGGCGTCGCCGACGACGACAAGCGCTGCGAAGGACATGTTCTTGCCGCCCTTGACCACTTTGGTCACGCGATTGATGGCCACCACCTGATCCTTCAGGTCGTACTGGTTGGCATCGATTTTTTTCTTCAGTATTGTCATTTGTTCTCTCGTCTGTTCTTTCGAGCCCGATTCATGAGCCCGAGGGAAACGGTTAGAAATCAAGTCCTGCTTCGCGAGCTGCATCGGCCACTGCCTTGACACGCCCGTGATACAGATAGCCGCCGCGGTCAAAGACCACCTTCTTCACGCCTTTTTCAATCGCAAGCTCGGCAATCGTCTTGCCAATCTCTTTCGCGGCTGCAATGTTGCCGCCGGTCTTGAGCTTGATCGAGGAGGCTGAGACAACAGTGATCCCCTTCTGGTCGTCAATCACCTGTGCGTAAATGTGGTTGAGCGAGCGGAATACATTGAGCCGCGGGCGCTCTGCTGTTCCTGAGATCTTGGCCCGCACGCGCGCATGCACGCGCTGCCTGGTCTCGTTTCTCTTAGTCTGCGTAATCATCGTCGTTTCCTATCAGCGGAGCCGCCTGTGCGGCGCCGTTCGGTTATTTTCAGTCCTCAGTTCCCAATTCTCAGTTTCTACAGTTACTGAGAACTGAGAACTGACAAATGAGAACTGTCTGAATTACTTCGCGCCCGTCTTGCCGGCCTTCTTCTTGAGCTTCTCGTCCGAATAGCGAACGCCCTTGTTCTTGTATGGATCCGGCTTGCGCAGCGAGCGCATGTCGGCGGCCACCTGGCCTACCTTCTGCCGGTCAATTCCGGTGATCGTCAGGTGCGTCTGCTTCGGATCGATTGCAACTTCAATGCCGGTGGGCAGAGGGAATTCAATCGGGTGCGAGTAGCCCAGTGTAAAGACCACCATCCCCTTGCCCTTCAACTCGGCACGGTAACCAATGCCGACAATGTCGAGCTCGCGCTTCCAGCCTTCAGTCACGCCATGCACCGCGTTAAAAACCAGTGCGCGCGTCAGTCCATGAACTGCGGCGTCCTTGTCGTTTGTGCGGTTCACATGCAGCGTGCCGTCGACGGTCTCAAGCGTGATGCCCTGAGCAATAAGCGCAGTGACCTTGCCCTTGGGGCCTTCGACAACAACCGTGTTGCCCTCAACCGTGTACTTCACGCCTTTTGCAAGTGCAATCGGCTTTTTTCCAATACGTGACATTCTTTGAACCCTTCAATTGGCTTGCGAGTCCCGCCATTGCATGGAGCAGACCAAGTAGAGTCTTGCTCTAGGTAAAGCGTTCCACTGCAGCCGGTGAAAGCAGTTGCCTGCTTTTTTACCAGACTTCACAAAGCAGCTCGCCACCAACGCCCTCGCGGCGTGCCTGACGGCCTGTCATCACACCCTTCGGCGTGGTGAGAATCGAAATTCCAAGTCCACCCTGGACGCGCTTGATCTCGTCGCGGCCGATGTAAACGCGGCAGCCGGGACGCGAGACGCGGGCGAGGTCGCGGATAGCCGGCTCGCTGGCGCCATACTTCAGGTAAACGCGCAGAATCAGCTTGCCCTCTTCTTCCTGGGTCTTGTAATTCTGGATGTAGCCCTCTTCCTTGAGGATGCGGGCGATCTCGGTCTTCAGCTTTGACGCGGGAAGATCGAGCTTCTGATGGCGCGCGCGGATTGCGTTGCGTATACGTGCCAGAAAATCTGCTACTGGGTCGGTCAGACTCATTCTTTCTCCTTCATCCCCCGTTCGCCCATTTTTAGGTGGGAACCAGCGGGAATGGTTAATACAGGTTTCAGGATTCAGGTCTCAGGGTTCAGTCGATATTTCAGTGATCAATCGTGAAACTTAGAGGCCGCCTAAGAAGGCATTCCCTGATCCCTGATTTCTGAATCCTGATCCCTGGTTATTACCAGCTCGACTTGACGACGCCGGGAATCTCGCCCTTGAGCGCAAGTGCCCGGAAGCACAGACGGCAGAGACCAAACTTGCGAAGGAAGGCGCGAGGCCGTCCGCAGATCTGGCAGCGGTTGTGTTTGCGGCAGCTGAACTTCGGCTTCCGCGCGTCTTTCACTCTCTTTGCAGTAGTTGCCATAAATCCTCTCGATTCCGCTTACGCGCCCTGACGGAAGGGCATTCCCAAATGGCGCAGTAATGCGCGCGCCGAGTTGTCGTCCCTGGCCGTGGTCACGATTGTGATGTTCATGCCCTTCAGCTTTTCTACCCGCGAGTAATCAATCTCGGGGAAGATGAGCTGGTCGCGAAGACCGAGCGTGTAGTTGCCGCGACCGTCGAAGCTCTTGGTTGAAACGCCGCGGAAGTCGCGCACGCGTGGAAGCGCGATCGAAATCAGGCGGTCCAGAAATTCGTACATCGTGTCGCCGCGCAGCGTAACCATCGCGCCAATCGACATCCCCTCGCGAACCTTGAAGGCCGCAATCGACTTCTTCGCCTTGGTCGTCACGGGCTTCTGGCCGGCGATTGCGGCAAGATCCGCAACCAATGGGTCAAGAAGCTTGTTGTTCTGCGTCGCTTCGCCGAGTCCCATGTTCAGGACAATCTTTTCGAGCTTCGGCACTGCCATGGAGTTCTCGAGTCCCAGCTCCTTCTTCAGAGCCGGCTCGACATCCTTCAAAAACTTCTCTTTCAATCGTGCTGCCATTTTCCTTGTCTCTCTTTCTTCCGGTCTTCGGAGTGGTTAAGCTTTCAGTCTGCGTTCTTCTGCGTTCCTGAACCCATTCGCCGTTTACCGTTACGGAAGGGGTTGGGGGTTGTTCCCCCCTGGTTCCCGATGATTGGTTCCCGTTTGACTCGTTCCCGCTGCTTGCCGTCATGACAAGCTCGCGCGGAAGAGCCGCTTAATTCTTCTTCGCCGGCAATGCGTTGCCGCACTTCTTGCAGACGCGATAGCGCTTGCCGCCCTCACCCTTGAAGCCGATCTTCGCCACGCCGCAAGTGGGGCAGACGAGCGCGACGTTCGAAATGTGAATCGGCGCTTCCTGCTCGGCGATACCGCCCTTGGTGCGCTGACCCTGCTTCGAACTCACCGTCTTCTTGACCACGTGAACGTGTTCGACGAGCAGCTTGCTCGTCTCCGGGAAGACGCGCAGTACACGGCCCTGCTTCTTCGTGCCCGAGCCCGAGCCGGTGATGACCTGAACGATGTCGTTGCGTTGAATGTGCAAACTTGGCATTTCGCGTTCTCTCTTGTTGTTGCTTTGTGCAAGCTGTTGTTGGCGATTCTGAAAACTCACCGGTGATTTGCGCCCGCCTCACTTCAGCGGAGCCCAATAAATCTAGACAACCTCTGGTGCAAGCGAGGCAATCTTCAAAAACTTCTTCTCGCGCAGTTCGCGGGCTACCGGGCCAAAGACGCGTGTGCCAACCGGCTCATTGACGTCGTTGATGATCACGGCCGCGTTCTCGTCAAAGCGGATGTAGGTTCCGTCACGGCGGCGATGCTCTTTGCGCGTGCGGACGATGACCGCCTTCACTACTTTGCCCTTCTTCACTGTGCCGTCGGGCGAGCTTTCTTTCACAGCCGCGGTGACTATGTCGCCGAGTCCGGCCGTCTTGCCCAATCCGCCACCGAGGGGGAGGATCACCTGGAGCTTGCGCGCGCCTGAGTTGTCGGCGACGGCGAGCATGGATCTCATTTGTACTGCCATGATTCGTTCTCCTTACTTCTGGTACGGCAAATCTCGTTACAACTAGCTCGCTACCGGCGTGTCAAGCACGACGGATTCGTCGATGTGAACAATCGATGACCGGCGCACAATCTCTTCAAGAGTCCAGCGCTTGAGCTTGCTCAAGGGCCGGGTCTCGCGGATGCGGACCACGTCGCCGACACGGGCCGAGTTCTGCTCGTCGTGGGCGTAAAACTTCTTTGAGCTCTTCACAATCCGCTTGTACTTCGGATGAGCCTTGCGCATCTCGACCTCGACCACAATGGTCTTCTGCATCTTGGTCGAAACCACTTCGCCCACCTTCTCGTTGCGGCGCGCGCCGACTGCTTCAGGTGTTGCTGCCTTCGTTGCTTCAGTCATTAGCTGACTCCCTTTGCGGCTGTGAGTTCACGCTCGCGAGCCACCGTCTTGATGCGGGCGATGTCTTTCTTGAGTTCGCGAATCATCTTCACGCCATCGTTCTGCCCCAGCGAGAGCTGAAAGCGCAGGCGGAAAAGTTTCTCCGCAGCCTGCTTCTGCTCTGTCACCAGTTGCTCATCGCTCAAATTGCGAATCTTGGTCAGTTCCATTTCTTTTCTCTCTTCAGTCCGGTGAGCATCTAGCCCGCCGATTCATTTTCCTGCAAAATTTCCTGCCCGAACTACTTGGCCTTGACGGCTTCTGTCTTCACAACCCCTGGGCGCATGACAAACTTGGTGCGCAGAGGCAGCTTGTTCGATGCCAGGCGCATGGCTTCGCGAGCCATTTCCTGCGTCACGCCTTCCATCTCAAAGAGAATCTTGCCCGGCTTGACCACTGCAACCCAATGGTCCAGTGCGCCCTTGCCAGATCCCATTCGAACTTCGGCCGGCTTCTTGGTGATCGGCTTGTCCGGGAAGAGACGCAGCCAGATCTTGCCGCCACGCTTGATGAAACGCGTCATCGCAATACGGCTCGCCTCAATCTGGCGGTCCGTAATGTAGCCGCACTCCATGACCTTCAATCCAAATTCGCCGAATGAAATGCTCGACCCGCGCCATGCCTTGCCGCGCATCTTGCCCTTCTGCTGCTTGCGAAACTTAACTTTCTTTGGCTGCAACATAACGAAATCCCTCTTAAAAAACAGTTCTCAGTTTTCAGTTCTCAGTTCCCAGCTCGTACCTGTGACTGACAACTATTTAAAATACGCTCGTTCCGGCAACCGCGGGCACCTGGCGACGCTTCTGCTCGTAGATGTCTCCGCGATAGATCCACGTCTTCACACCGATGATGCCGTACGTGGTTTCCGCTTCGCTGAAGCCGTAATCGATATCGGCGCGCAGCGTGTGCAGCGGCAGACGTCCCTGCAGATACCACTCGGAGCGGGCGATTTCGTTGCCGTTCAAACGGCCCGAGACGCGAACCTTGATTCCCTTGCAGCCGAAGCGCAGCGCCGAATCAACGCTCTTGCGCATCGCGCGACGGAAGCTGACGCGCTTCTCCAGCTGCAGAGCGATGTTCTCGCTGACCAGCTGTGCGTCGAGCTCGGGCTTGTTCACCTCGATGATGTCGATGAAGACATCACGGTTCGTGCGCTTGCCCAGCTCCGTCTTGAGCTTCTCAATCTCCGCGCCCTTGCGGCCGATGATGATGCCCGGACGCGCGGTGCGGATCAGGAAGCGAAGCTTGTTGCCCGGACGCTCAATCTCAACCGAGCTGACGCCCGCAGCCTTGAGCTTGTCTCGTAACTCCGCCTTGAGCTTGATGTCTTCAATCAGCATCTTGCTGTAGTCACGCTCTGAGAACCAGCGCGAACGCCACGGCTTGTTGACGCCGAGCCTGAATCCGTAAGGATGGACTTTCTGACCCATACTTGTAACTCCTTCAAAACCCTCTGGACCGTTAATCAGATCCGTCATTTGTCGGCCCCAACTGCGGGCCATAATGTGCAGCCGAAAAACTCGGCCAGTTAAAAACTACTTCGCAGCCTTCTTCGCTGCAGCTTTCTTCGCGGGTGCCGATTTCGCTAGGGCCTTCTTCGCCGGAGCAGCCTTCTTCGCCGCCGGCTTCTTGCCTTCAACTACTGCCGGTGCGTCATCAACACGCGTAACCAGATCAGCCTTCGCATTGCGCTCGGCAACCGAGATGATGATGTGGCACAAACGACGCTGGTACCGGAAGGCGCGTCCCATGGGCGCGGGACGGATGCGCTTCATGCGCGGCCCCTCGTTCGCAATGGCCGACTTGACGTAGAGATCGTCCACATCAACATCAACACCCTGCTCGCCCGAAACATAACGCGCGTTATCGATCGCCGAGGTCAAAAGCTTCTTGATCACCGGCGCGATGCGCTTCTTCGTGAAAGCGGCTGTTTCCAGCGCCTCCTGAACTCCACGGCCCTTGATCAATTCCAGAACCAGGCGCGCCTTTTGCGGCGACACACGCTGGAACCGGGCCTCGGCGCGATACTCGCGCACGGCGCTCGCTGCATTCTTCTTCTTCTTCGTCGCTACTGCCATCTCTTTGCCTTCCTAATCTCTACAGGCAAGCTCGTTTGAGCCGCCACCAGATTCTCTCCGCTTTTTGCCCTCAGCATTCGATCACGTCCAGGTCCATCACGTCTTCGCCTGCCCCAGGTTCAAGCCGACTTACCTTGGCTTTGCGCCCGCTTCGGCCGACTTCGCCGTGTGCCCCTTGAAGGTGCGCGTCGGTGCAAACTCACCCAGCTTGTGGCCGACCATATTCTCGGTCACGTAGACAGGTATGAACTTCTTGCCATTGTGAACGGCGATCGTGTGCCCCACAAACTCTGGGAAGATCGTCGAACGGCGCGACCAGGTCTTCACAACCTTCTTGTCGTTGGCCTTGTTGAGCACCTCAATCTTCACGGTGAGGTGCGTATCCACAAACGGGCCTTTTTTCGTTGAACGTGCCATAAATCTCCCTTGCCTCTACTTCGTCTTGCGGGTGACGATGAAGGCGTCTGTCCGCTTGTTGTTGCGTGTCTTGTAGCCGCGCGTTGGCTGGCCCCATGGGGTAACCGGGTGACGGCCGCCGGAAGTCTTGCCCTCGCCGCCGCCGTGCGGGTGATCAACAGGGTTCATCGAGACGCCGCGGTTGGTCGGGCGAATGCCCTTCCAGCGGTTGCGTCCGGCCTTGCCAATCGAAACGTTTTCGTGATCCGTGTTGCCGACCTGGCCAATCGTCGCCATGCACTCGACTAGAACCTTGCGGGTCTCGCCCGAGGGCAGCTTCAGAAGCGCGTAATCGCCTTCCTTGGCTACGAGCTGTGCCTGCGCGCCGGCCGAACGGGCCATCTGCGCGCCCTTGCCGGGGCGGAGCTCAATTGCATGAACCGTCGTACCGGAAGGAATGTTCTTGAGCGGCAGTGAGTTGCCAATCAGAATATCGGCCTCGGGACCGGAGCTGATCGTCTGACCGACCTTGAGTCCCACAGGCTGAAGGATGTAGCGCTTCTCGCCGTCAGCATAGCTGATCAGCGCGATGCGCGCCGAGCGGCCCGGATCGTATTCAATCGTCGCAACCTTGCCCGGTATCCCGTACTTGTCACGCTTGAAATCGATCAATCGCAGTTGGCGCTTGTGACCGCCACCATGGTGACGAATCGTCAAATCGCCCGCGTTGCGCCGTCCACCCGTCCGCTTGCGGATCGAGAGCAGCGGCTTGTGCGGCTTCGACGTCGTCAGGTCGTCGTTGACCAGCGCGGTCTTGAAGCGCAGGGTCGGCGTAATCGGTCTGAATGTCTTGATTGCCATTGTCTTCTGTCCTCGAAAGTGTCCAGCCAGCTTTTGTTCCGCTTCAGGCCTGGCCCACTCTCAGTTTTCTCCGGAGATTCGGCGCTTCACTCTGCGCCTGACTCCGATAATCCATCTCATTTGAGCCCGTAGCAGCAGTTTGTTACTGGCAACTACTGGCTGCAGGCTTCCTCTGCTTAGAGGTTGCTCACATACTCCGGCAGTTTTTCTCCGGCCTTGAGCTTGACGTAAGCCTTCTTCCAATCAGGCTTGAATCCGGTGTACTGGCCGCGGCGGCGTTCCTTGCCGAGGACATTGGCCGTGCGAACCGCAGCGACCTTCACCTTGAAAAGAGCCTCAACAGCCTGCTTGACTTCGGTCTTGGTGGCCTCGGGAGCAACGTCGAAAACCAGCGTCCCCTGAGTCTCCTTGACCGCCAAACCCTTTTCCGTAATCAGAGGGCGACGAATGGTCGTGAATATTGTCGGCATTATGCGACCTCCTTTTCAAGCTTGCGCTTTGAAACCGTCTTGATGAGCGTCTCGCCGAGCTGCTCAATGGCGGCCTTCGAGAAAATCGCACGCTCGTAGCGCAGAAGATCGTAAGGGTGAACCTCGTTGTTCAAAACCAGCTCAACACCCTTGAGATTGCGCGAACCAAGCAGCAACGCCTTGGTCAGCTCCTTGCCGCTCTCGACGATCAGTGCCGTGCGCGTCACATCCAACTTATCCAGAGCTGCGCGATAGAGCTTCGTCTTCGCATCCTTGAGTTCGAGCGAGTCAACAACCGTCAACTTGCCGTCGGCGAGCTTCGAAGCCAGTGCGGCACGCAATGCGCCGAGAAGCTTCTTCCGCGGGAAAGCGTAATCGTAGCTGCGCGGCTGAGGTCCGTGAACCGTGTAGCCGTGGCGCCAGAGAGGTGAGCGCACCGAACCGATACGTGCGCGGCCCGTGCCCTTCTGCTTCCAGAGTTTCTTGCCCGAACCGGCAACTTCGGTACGGCTCTTGGTCTTGTGTGTGCCCTGGCGCAGCGAGGCGCGGTAATGCTTGACCGCCTCCCAAAGGAGGGCCTCGTTCACCTGCTCGGGGGCAAAGACAGCATCGGCGAGTTCCACCGTGCCAACCTTCTTGCCTTCGAGATTTACTACGTCAACTTTTGCCATCGTCTTCTTCTTTCGATCGCTCAACAATTTGAAATTGCTCAGCGTCTTCAATTCGTTACTGCGCCCGAAGGCGCTTTTACCCAATTCACTTCAGCGCCGCAAGGCGCCGCTGGCCGCACCGCAGGTGCTACTTTTTCTTGGCCATTGCTTTCTTCGAAGCCTTCAACGGATCAACTGTGCCGCTGCCGGCGAATCCACGACGCTCGCGCGGTGGAGTCTTGGCCTTCGAGATGAGCACATAACCATCGCGCGAGCCCGGTACCGCGCCCTCAACCATGATCAGGTTCTCTTCAATATCGATGCCGCGAATGCGCAGATTGCGCACCGTGACCTGGTCAACGCCCATGTGACCCGGCATACGCTGCCCTGGAAAAACACGCGACGGGAAACTCGATGCGCCGATTGAACCCTGCACCTGGAACATGTGACCGTGTGACTTGGGACCGCCTCCGAAACCGTGGCGGCGTACAACGCCTGCAAATCCGCGGCCCTTCGAAGTTCCAATCACGTCAACAAACTTTACATCCTGAAAAAGATCAACCAGAACGCGATCGCCGGCCTTGACGCCCACATCGCCGTCCTTCTCCGCTTCAAGAGCAACCTCGCGCAATTCGCGCATCGGAGGAGCTTCAGTCTTGGCCAGGTGGCCCTTCTCGGGCTTGGTCAGGTTCGAGGCCTTCACGAATTCAACGAATCCGATCTGGGCCGCGTCGTAACCATCCTTCAAAACCGTCTTGAGCTGCGTCACAACGCATGGGCCGGCTTGCAACACCGTAATCGGGTGCACGTCGCCCTTTTCGTCGAAGACCTGGGTCATACCGATTTTCTTGCCTAAAATTCCTGTTACTGCCATCTTTCACCTCGCCTCATCATGCGACTGACTCGCGCCGTCGCACTGCCGGAGTTCACTTCTAGTGATTACTTCTCAAATGCCTTGATCTCGACGTCCACACCAGCAGGAAGATCGAGCTTCATCAGCGCGTCCACCGTCTGTTGCGTGGGCTCGAGGATGTCGATCAGACGCTTGTGCGTGCGGATCTCAAAGGCCTCGCGCGACTTCTTGTCCACGTGGGGCGAACGCAGAACGCAATACTTGTTCTTCATCGTCGGCAAGGGAATCGGTCCGGCAACCGTTGCTCCGGTGCGCCGCGCCGTGTCCACAATCTCGCCGGTGGAAGTATCGAGTACGCGATAATCGTACGCCTTCAACCGAATTCGAATTCTCTGTCCAACCATTGTTTCCTTCTTTCAGATGTCCGATATCAGATACCAGGGATCAGCTTTTGTTTGAGCTCAATCAGCATTGCCAGTTCTTCTGCAACTCCAACTGACCCCTGATATCTGACATCTGACCCCTGTTACTTGATGATTTCCGAAATCGTTCCCGCTCCCACC
>VFSW01000043.1_pt1 | contig 139246 bp, 122 predicted proteins | sample 5358111 | NCBI WGS metagenome assembly VFSW01 (sample SAMN11554181, study PRJNA540505) | mine drainage metagenome | isolation source: sediment from site ElyBrook_90M | place: USA: Ely Copper Mine, Vershire, VT | collected 2017 | reverse complement strand
CGAGACCCCCACGCGCGCGCCTTGCGGCAGCTCCGCCGTTGCCCCACCCACAACTTCGCCAACGATCTGATGCCCGGGAATCAGCCGCTCGCGAAGCGGCGCGAGTTCGCCTTCCACCACGTGCAGGTCCGTCCGGCAAACTCCACACGCGCGCACTTTGAGCAGCACCTGCGCCGGTCCCGGCACGGGCGCGGCAACCTCGGCGATTTCCAATGGACGCGCCGCGATGCTTCGCGGAGATACGAGTACGGCGGCTCTCATGGCGTCACTCTCATCGTACTCACAACGCCCGGCAAGCCGATGTTACAGCCCGACGCCCGCTCAGCGTAAGGCTACTCGTTTCGAGTCTCCATAGAGTGTTAGTAACGGATGCTTCACCACCGCCCGGAACTCGTACGGTTCATCGGCCGCCCACGCGCCAACCTGCGCCGAAAACTTCCCCGGAGCTTCCATCGGCACGGCGGGCGTCGTCTGCCAGACTCCGCTGCGCTCGTTTACGTCGAGCCCCTTGAGGGATCGATATTCGAAGCTGACCTCCACCGATTTCGCGTCGCCTAACGAATCGAGAGATCCTTCGAGCGTCACACTCGCGCCGCTCCGCGCCGCCGCGCCCGTCTCGATCCGCGGCGGCGTGAACGCGGGCTCGACGTTCGTGATCTTCAGCACCACCGGGTTCGGCCACTTCCCGTTGTCCTGCAGCCGCTGCGCGAACATGGCCCGGATATGAAGACCGTCCGGCTCCTGCTTCCACGTGGTCTTCGGAACGATCTTCGTGTATTCGTACACCTTGTCGTTCTGGCCGAGCACGCTCGCCTCGGTAGCGCCCGTGGCGCGCGCCGAGTGCAAGACGATTTCCTTCCAATCCCCGCGCTTCCAGGGTTCGGCGACTACCGCATAAATCGTGTTCGCGTTCTTCCGCTTCGTGAACCAGATGTTCCGCTCGTTCGTAATGATCCAGGGCCGGACGCTGTAGATCGCCTCGCCGTTGACGAACATCCACAGCGCGATCTCCCGCAAGCGTTCCTCCTGCTCGATCGGCAGCTCGCCATCCGGCTTGGGCCCGACATTGAGCAGCAGGTTGCCGCCCTTGGCCCGGGTCTCGTAGATCAGCCGGATAAGATCGTAGCCGGACTTGTAGACTTCGTTGCGCGGCTGGTATTGCCACGCGGTCCCCATCGTAAGATTCGCCTCCCACGGGCCTTCGAGCGGCACGCCGGGAACGAACTGCTCGGGCGTGGTCATGGCGCCCCGGGTAACTACAATCGGGGGCTGCAACCGCCAGGCCTCTTCCCGCAGGCCCTCGGGCGCGCCGTCGAGAAAGACCACATCGAGCGGGCCATACCGGGTCAGTAACTCCTTCAACTGCGCCTGGTCGAGCGCCATGAGACCGGGATGCCGGCTCGGAGCGAACTCCGGTCCGCGATTGATCGTGATCTTGTTCTCGTACAGCCAGTGAAAATCGTCGGGCGAGAAGTACACGCCCGGCGCAATCCCCTGCTCGCGGAACGCGCGAACAACTTCGGCGAAAATATCCCGATGGAACGGCGTGTGCATGATGCCGAAGTCCGTCGTGCCGGTATCCCACATGGCGAAGCCGGAGTGGTGCTTGGCGGTGAACACGGCGTACCGGACGCCCGCCAGCTTCGCGAGCGCGGCCCAGTCGTCCGGATGAAACTTTCGCGGGTTGAATGTCTTCGGCAGCTCGGTGAAGAACCGCTGCGTGTAGTCGTCGGAAGCCCCGGCGAGCGAGTGGCTGATCACGGTTCCGATCTGTCCGTCGACGCTCCAGTGAATGAAGAGACCGAAGCCCTGATCGCGAAACCATTCGAGCCGGCCGGGTTGATTGCCCGGCGCCTGCGCGGATAAGGCAGCCGCGCCTGTCAGAATTAGAGCGATTACGCGTTTCATCATTGAGAGCGTCTCACGAACGCATGCGGCGCGTCCATCCGGGATCCGCCCTCCACACGCGCGCTATGGCTTATCCATGTCGCGGTGCGTTTCCTTGGCCTTGAATCCGGCCTCGGCCAGCCGCTTGCGAATCTCGCCGGCGATCATCACGGAGCGGTGCCGCCCGCCCGTGCAGCCAAACGAGATGGTGAGATAACTCTTGCCCTCGCTGATGTAATGCGGGATCAGGTAAATGAGTAGCTCCGAGATGCGCTGGATAAACTCGAGCGTCTGGGGGAACGAGCGGATGTAGCGGGCGACCTTCGGATTGCGCCCGGTGAGTGGTTTGAATTGCGGGATGTAATTCGGGTTCGGCAGGAAGCGGACGTCGAACACCAGGTCGCTGTCGGCGGGCACGCCATGGCGGAACCCGAAGCTGGTGACGTTGATGCGCAGGTTGGCCTGCGGCCGCTCGCCGAATTTTTCGGCCACCACGTCGCGCAGCTCGTGTACGTTCAGGCGGCTGGTGTCGATGATCGGGTCGGCCAACGCGCGAATGGGCGCTAGCATCCGCCGCTCCTCGGCGATATTCTCGGCCACCGTCGCGCCCGAGCCGAGCGGATGCGGCCGCCGCGTCTCGCTGAAGCGCCGCGCGAGCGTCGCGTCGTCGGCTTCGAGAAACAGCAGCTTCACCGGGAAGCGCGCCCGCAGCTCGCGATAGATGGCCGGGAACCGCTTCAGCGCGCCGCCCTCGCGGATGTCCACCACCAGCGCCGCGCGGCTCACTCGCGCCGAGTCGCGCGCCAGATCGGCGAACTTCGGAATCAGCCCGATCGGAAGATTATCGACCGCGTAAAAGCCGAGATCCTCGAGCGCCTTCAACGCCGTGCCCTTGCCCGAGCCGCTGAGCCCGGTAATAATCAGCAGTTGCGCCGCGTCGGGCGCCGGCGGAGCCGCTGTTTTGGACCGCTCCGCCGCCCGCTTCACTCGCTCTCAACCAGGTCGAAATCGCCGTCGCCGCGGCGAACCAGCACAGAAACGCGCTCCGTGTCCGCGTCGCGGAACACCAGGCAGTTGTCGCCCTCGCCGATCTCGAGCATCGCTTCCTCGAGCGTCATCGGCTTGCGGCTCTTATGAGAATTGACGCGGAACACCTCTGGCGCACCGGGCAGCCGCGCCGCCGCGAGTTTCTTCGCCGCTTTGCGCACCGCGCCATTCGCCTTCCGCGCCGCCGCAACGGCCTGCGTCTTTTCGGCTACGGCGGGCGCCGGCTCGGCCTCGCGCTTCGGAGCTTCCTTATGACGCTTGGTGGTCCGCCAGCGGGCGCGCATCTTCCGCACCTGCTTCTCAAGATTGTCCACCGCCTCGATGAGCGCGGTGAACAGGTCCCGGTCCGCGCCTTCGCCCACGAGCGCGTGGTCGAAGGCATTTAGCGTGATCTCGACGCGCTGCAAGTGCCGCTGCGCCGTCACGATCACGCGCGCCTCGCGCTCGCGGCCGTGCTCGAGTGTTTTGGAGATCCGCGTCAGCCTGGCGTCCAGCTTTGCCTTCTGGCGTGGGGGAAACTCTTCGGAAGTTCCGGAATAGGTGAGTTTCATTAGACTACCTCCAGGGTAGGAGAAATCTGGCGCAACGGACGCGCCCTTCCCTTCAGTCCCGCAGACGCCGCTGATGGGTGGAAGGAATGCGCATGTCCTCGCGGTATTTGGCTACGGTGCGACGGTTCACGTCAATGCCCTCCGCGCGCAGCCGCTCGGTGATTTGCTCGTCGGTAAGAGGGTGTGCCAGGTCTTCCTCCTCGATCATTTTTTTCACCATCCGCTTCAGCTTCAGCAACGGCGTCACGCCGCCGTTCACGCCCTGCACGGCCTCCGAGAAGAAGTACCGCAGCTCGAAAACGCCCTGCGGCGTGTGCGCGTACTTGCCCGCCACGGCGCGGCTGACGGTCGACGGATGGACTCCGATCTCCTCGGCGATCTCCTTGATCATCATTGGGCGCAGCTCGTCGATACCCTGTTCGAGAAACTCGGTCTGGCGCCGTACGATCGACTGGCAAACCCGCAGGATCGTGTGCTTGCGCTGCTCGATGTTTTTCATCAGCATCAGCGCCGAAGCGTATTTCTCGCGGATGAAGTTGCGCACTTCCTTCCGCGGTTCCTCGTCGCGGCTGATCATCCGCTTGTAGGACGAGTTCAGCCGGAGCTGCGGGATCTGATCGTCGTTGAGCTCGATGATGTAATCGTCGCGATCCTTCGAGATATAGACGTCAGGCTCGACCGGGCGAGCCCCGGAGCCGGAGAACCGCAGACCCGGCCAGGGATTGAGATGGCGGATCACGTCCACCGCGATGCGGATGTGCTCCATCGGCCGCCCGAGCGCCTTGGCGAGTTCCTTGAACTGCTTGTGTTCGAGCAGCTTCAACTGCTCGTCGACAATCCGCCAGGCGACGCCCGCGCGGGCGCCCCGGCTCTCCAGTTGCAGCAGCAGGCACTCCCGCAGATCGACCGCCGCCAGGCCCGCCGGCTCGAGCGACTGAATGGCCTTCACGGCCTCCTGCAACTCCTCGATCGTATGGCCGCTCTGCTCCGCCATCTCCTCGAGCGACGCCACCAGGCGCCCGTTCTCGTCGAGGTTGCCGATGATGTAGTACGCCGCGTCGCGGACCGCCTCCGGCATCGCCTGCACGCTCAACTGCGACTCGAGGTGATCGGCGAGCGTAACTTCCGAAGCCAGAAATGTTTCAAACGAGGGCTTCTCGATTTGTTCCGACGCCGGGCTCTTGAAGCCGGGGTCGAGATAGTCGTCGAAAAACGATCCGAAATCGATCTCGTCGAAGGTATCGGACGCCGCCGGGGCCGCCTCGGCCGCCGCCGCGGGGGGCGCCGCTTCGCCGGCCGCTTCGCCGGCCGCCTCGGCAACCGGTTCGCCCGCCGCTTCGCCGCCCGCCATCGCCTCGGCCTCCGCGGCCGCGCTCGTCTCGAGTCCCGCGCCGTCCATGGCGTTTAGAATCGTCTGGTCCGCCGGTTCGCCCTCGCGCTGCGACTCGAGTAGCGCCTGGATCTCCTCGGGCGTTACTTCCTCGACGCCTTCCGAGGCGATTTCCAGAACTGGGTTCTGATCCACTTCCTGCGCGATCATCTCGCGCAACTCCAGCGCGTTCATCTGGAGCACGGTGACCATCTGCACCAGCCCAGGAGTCAGCGTCTGCTTGAGCCCGACCCGAAGTTGGACGCCTTGCGTGAGCATTCTGGCCACAACCATGATACCAACCCCCTGGGTGGCGTCCCCAACGGTGGCGGAGCGCCGCGGAGAGCGCCGGTATGGCATCATCGAATCCACCATGCCCACCACCGGCGACGCCCCTCTGCGGCGCGAACTCGGCCTGCCGGACCTCGTCCTGGCCCAGGTGCTGTGCGTCGTCGGATCGAGTTGGGTCGGCGTGGCGGCGAAGCTGGGCGCCGCGCACATCGCGTTCTGGCTGGGCGCCATCGCGCTTTACTACCTGCCGCTGGCGGCCGTGGTGATCCATCTCAACCGCCGCCTGCCGGTCGAAGGGGGCCTGTATCAGTGGGCCAAGCTCGGCTTCGGCCCGCGCGCCGGCTTTCTCATCGCCTGGAACTTATGGGTGTACGCCGTGATCTGCACCGGCGCGATCGTCTTCACCGTGCCCACCGACATCGCCTACATGGCGGGCCCGGCTGCCGCCTGGATCCCGGCAAGCAAGCCGGCCACGCTCGCCATCACCGGCGCTGTCGTCGCCGCGATCGCCGCCGTCGCCGTACGCGGCCTCGGCGCGGGCAAGTGGCTGCACAACGCGGGGGGCGTCATGATCCTGCTCGCTTACGCGATCCTACTGCCGCTGCCGCTCTGGGCCCTTGCGCATCACCGGCTCGCCGCCTATCATCCCTTCGCCTGGCGGACGCCGCCGGTGAGCTGGTACAGCCTTGCCGTGTTCGGCCAGATGACGACGGGCGCACTCAGCGGCTTCGAGTACGTCGCCATTCTGGCTGGCGAAGCGCGCGACCCGGCGCGTAATATCGGCCGCTCGGTGATGATCTCGGCGCCGGTGATCGCCGGCATGTTCATCCTCGGCACCAGCTCCGTGCTCGCCTTCTCGGGCGGCCGACCGATCGATCTGATCGGCCCAATCCCGCAGACCTTCCGCCGCGCCTTCGGCGACGCCGGCCCGGCCGCGCTGCTCGCGCCTCTGTTTATCGTGCTGCTCGCGGCGCGCTCGATCTCGAGCGCCAGCCTGCTGTTCACGGGCTTGACCCGTCTGCCGATGACCGCCGGCTGGGACCACGCGGTTCCCGCCTGGTTCGCCCGCCTCGACCCGCGCACGCGCACTCCGGTGAATTCGATCCTCTTCGTGGCCGTGCTGGTGATGGCGCTGATCGTCGCCAGTATGCTCGGCGTGCGCGAGCAGGAGGCCAATCAGACCCTCACCGCCGCTTCGATCGTGCATTACTCGATCGCCTACATCGCGCTGTTCGCCCTGCCGCTCGCCGGCGCGGCGCGGCTGCGCGAGGGCCTGCCCGCATGGCTCAAGGCCGCCGCCGCGCTCGGCCTCGGCGCCAGCGCCATCGCCTTCGCCGTCGCACTCTACCCGATCGTCGACGTCGTAAGCCGCGCCGCCTTCGCCGCCAAGATCGCCGCCACGGTCGTCGCCGCCAACGCGCTGGGCATGGTGATCTACCGCTCGGGCCGCCCGGCGGCGCGCGAGGGGAAATCGCAGCCCGCGGCGGCGGACCTCGGATCGCATCGCTAACCGTGTGCCCTATCCCAGGCCCGGACGATCGTCCATATGGGTCCCGGCGACTCGGACGCGCAAGTCAGGACGCCGCCGCGTCGGCGGCCCAGCGCCCGCGTGGCAACCTGATTCCGCGAGTCCGGGCGCAGGAACGTCCTGGCAAGCAAGCGCGACACGCTTCGCACGATCGAGGGGCGGCTTAAGCGAGCCAGTGGCGCAGAAGTTCAGCGGGCGCCGAGTCAAGACGCAAAGGCAAGCGCTCAACCTCGATGTTGTCGCGTTGGAAGACAGCGGTGATGCCGTCGGGGCGGGGACACAGGTCGAGCTTTCGGTTCTTGAGTTCGAGGCGCAGCGCCGGACCGATCCAGGCGAGGTACAGCTTCGCGCGGCGGCGTTGCGCCTCGCCCGCGGCTTCCGACAGCAGAGCGGTGGTGAAGGCGCTCGTTTTAAGTTTTTCCGCCCAGGGCGCGATCGCCGCTTCCTCCTCCACGCGGCGTTTGTCGCTCACCGGGTCGCGTTCCTCGCGCGATTCGAGCGCCTTCAAACTGTTCTCGAGACTGTCAAGAAAACTCATGCTTCCTTTTAACGTATCCGATCGCCGTCCGGGCATGGGGCGCTCGAAAAAATTCGCCGGGCCGCAAGCCAAAGTACTCCAAAAGACGGTTCCGTGAAATCGGCGGCACAAACGGGGTGAAACGGTGGTAAATTAAAGAGCCTAGATGGAAGGGAGAGTACCGGTGAGAATTATAGCAACGGTCCTTCTGGTTTCCGTGTTACCGGGCGTCGCCGTCGGAGAAGGCGAAACCGGTCGCGCCTGGGAGTTGGAGCGCAAGGGAGACGCCGTCGGCGCGCTCGAGATGCTCAAAGAGGCGGCTCAGCCGCCGTCCGCCACACCGGAGAGCCTGATGGCGCTGGCGGAGTTTTTGGACCGCCATCAGGATCCGGGCGCCCGCGCGGCTTACCGGTCCGCGCTGCGGCTCGCCAATGAGCAGGAGAAGCGCGCCATTCTGCGGCGGCTCGTCATTCTTGACACGCTCGCCGGTGACGCTACGGAGCGAAAGGCGCATCTGAAGGAATACGAGGCGTCTGGGGGGCACGATCTGAGTCTTCCCGCCACCGCCCCCGCTTCCCCGCCGGAAACCACCGGCGTCGCGGTCGTTCCGGGACCCATTCGCTCGTTCGCGCGCATGGCGGCGCTCGCGCCGGATTTGGGCCGCGATGACTTGTTGCCGGCGCTGGCGCGCAACATCGTGACGAACGGTTACCAGGCCGCCAACAGCAACGAGGCGCTCGAACAAACCGAGTACCTGAAGCTCATCTTCCGGTACCTGTCGCAGGCCCGCGAGTTGCAGGCTCTGGCCGGGGCGAAGAACGAGATCGACGTTGACACTTGCGACTCCGCGGCGACCGGCGACCTCCTCCGCGTGCTGGGCTATCGAATCCGCGGGGCCTGCGGCGGCGACCTGGCGCTCGAAACCGTGAATGCGAGCCGCGCATTTCTCACGACCGACTCCGGATTCCCGCTCGCCTTGCTCGAACAGTCGCTCCGGACGAACCGGCCGTTCCATTACGCCTACCACCCCACGGAGATCCCGGTGCTTTACGGCGCCAATTACTGGATGCCGGGCGGCGAAGCGCAGAATGGCCCCTTCATCGACTATTTCCTCTCCGACCCCTCGCTGTGCCGCCTCTACCTCGGCCTCGCCAAAATCGACCCTTACACGGCGGAACAGATGCGCAAGGCGATTCCGCTGCCGCGCCTCCGCGCCTATGCGCACGTGATTGACTTCTTCGGCGGAATGTTCGAAATCCGTAATGGAATGGTGATCGTGCCGGGCGGCGCGCGCACGGTGCGCGTTTGGACGGATTTGGCCGGCGCGTCGCCCGACAACCCGACCGTGTTTATCGACAAGCTCGTAAGCCGAGACGACGGCTGGCTGGCCAGTTATTTCGACTCGCTCGCGCGCGCGGAAGGCCCAGTGCTCGACTACCTCACCGAGCCCGCCCGCATGAAGCGCTTCTATGAAGCGATCCGCGGTAAGGTGACCAGCCCGGGACCCGCTCGGCCAGTGTTCCGCGCCAACACCGAGATGCTGCTGCTCACGTCGCGGCTGTGGATTCTCCCCTCGGGCAAGCCGTTTATTCCCGGCGACATGGATGTCTGGCGCGAGCTTTTTATTCACCACCCGCGGGGCAAGTACGACAACAAGCTGAGCAAATCGGCCTCCGCGTGGAAGGACCCGGACGATGTCGTCGAGGCGCTGTTCGGCCTGTGCAGGAAGGCGGTCGAGAACGAGCCGCTGAAGATTTTCCTGGCTCTGACGGACCTCGAGCGCGGGCGCGCCAATCATCTTGACGTCAAGACAATCGATAATCTGGCGCGCCGCTACCACGATCTAGGAGCGCAGTATCCGATCCTGAGCGAGGCGCCCGGGTTGAGCGAGGCGACCATCAATTCCTTCATCGATACGGCCGATGCGATCGAAGGAATTCGCGACCCCGCCCTGCGTTCCGACGCCGGGGGCACGCTGCAAGGGCTCATCGGGCTTTGGCAGATTTTCCTGCGCCAGGGAGCGCTGCCCATGTCCCAGGCGGACCACACGCTGGCTGGCCTGCTGAAGCCATTCGAGGACATCCGGGGCGAGAGCGGCGTGTTTCACGGCGGCGAGACCGGCATCAAGCTGCTGGTATCGGCAACCGGCGGCGCCGGCGGCGCGAACTGGCAGGACCGCATCGTCGATCTGCTGGCCGGCAGCCCGAAGACTTCGAATCCCGAAGTCCAAACGGCCCTACAGGAAAACCTGATCCGCGTATTCGAGGCGCAGCGCCTGATTTCGCTCGACACGCTCTTTTCGCTGGCCGATAACCTCGAGGGGATCTCGAAGGGCCAGAAAGTGAACATGGCGCTGCTCACCAGCGCGGCGAACCGCATCGCCGAAATCCAGCTTCCGCGCGCGGCGCTCAGCCAGGTGGAACGGAATTCGATGGCGTACGGCTACTGGAGCGAGCGCCACATCGAGAGCGAGCGTAAGACGAATCTGCGCGCGTTGCTCGACAAGCCCAGCGCCGCGAAAAAGCTCGACGATGCGCGGGCCATCCTGGCGCCGTTCCTGCGCGATACGCTGGTAGGGTTCAACTATGCCTTCTACGCGCCGCCGGGCGCCGAGTTGCTTCTGACGAATCCGGTCTTCGTGCGCAGCCACGATTTCGTCGGACTGCAGGGCTCGAGCTCGCTGTGGAAGACCACCGAGGTGCAAGGCAACGGCTGGCCGGCCAGCGCGGGCGGGAAATTGATCGGGTCGCTCTCTTCCCTGCCCTACGCGCTCGCGCAGGCCGAACAAAATTTCCTGGTGCCCACCAAGGAGCAGGCTCTCATTTGGGGCGATTTGGTTCCGGAGATCCTTCTGGGCGCCACCGTTCCGCGCTGGTGGCGAGTGACGCCGGCGCAGACGCACTGGGTCGATCTGCACATGGACTACGCCGAGACCTTGTTCGCGGAGGCTTCCCTGAGCCCGGCTTGGCGAAACGAAGTGACCGAGGCGCTGCGTAGGCACGCGCCTCCGGTTCGCGTGGCCCAGGTGGAGGCCGAACTTACGGCCGGGCGGGCCCGGGAAGCGCTCGATGCCACCATGCCGTCGGAGATGTTCTTTGTCGCGCAGGATCTGTCCTCGGCGCAAACGGCCCACGGGGACGAGTTGGCGGCCGAGATTCGCCGCGAAGCCGCCGAATTGCCGGCCGAGTTGAGTCCCGCCGCGATCTCGCGCGCCTTCGGCACGCCGAAGCCTACGCTTACTAACTCCTATCAACCGCAGTTGCTAAACCTGCGCACGTTCCCGGCGCTGATGGGCTATTCGAGCCGCATCCTGGCCGAGAGCTGGGAGTCGAGCCTGCTGTATTATGCGGCGCTCTCCGACGAGTTGCACGTCGAGCCGGCGCAGTTGAATGTGCTGGTGCCCGAGTGGACCAAGGAAACCGTCGAGCGGATCTTCGCGACGCATCTGGAGGACTGGCCCGCGCTGCTTCGATCGCTGCGCCTGGTGGGGGCCGACGCGCTCGCGCGCAAAGAACACACGGCAGCGGGGGCGGGGGGCGGATTTTAGGAGCGCCCGGTTACGGGCGGATGAGGCTTTGGGCAGGAGGGAAACTTGAAGCTTATACACGGCGTGGGAGCATGGTCGCTGGCGCTTGCAGGAGCGGCGGCAATTTGGGCGCAGGAGCGGCCGACGTTCCGCGTCAAGGTCGATCTTGTTGTGCTTAGCTTCGAGGTCACCGACAACAAGAATCACTACGTCAACGGCCTGAAACCGAGCGACATCCGCGTCTATGAGGACGGGATCCTTCAAAAGATGAACACGTTCGGCGAGGGGAACAAGCCGCCGGTGCAGGTGCTGCCCGACGGCAGCACTCGCCCGTTGCCGATGGGCGGCGAATTCGCCCAAAGCAAGGCGCCTTCCGGCTCGACCGGGGACATCAACAGCGATGCGTTCGTCGGAACGAACGTCTTCGTGCTGTTCGACACGAGCAACTACATGTATCGGGGCTTCGTGTATGCCTCGGACGCGATCAAGGATTTCGTCCGCGGCCTCGACCGCGCCGATTCGGTGGCCGTCTACACGTTCAGCCGCAACCTCTCGCGCGCGGCGCCGCTCACTAAGGAGCGCGGCAACGCGATCTTCGGTCTGGGAAACGCGGTGGCCGGAGACGATTCCGCGCTTTACAACGGGCTCCTTCTCACCTTGCGCGACGCGGCGAAGGTGCCGGGCCGCAAGGTCGTCATTGTGTTCTCGAACGGCCCCGACAACGCGAGCATGGTCGCGCCGGACGACGTTCGCGCCGTGGCCGAGGACGAAGGCATTCCGATCTACGTGATCTCGACGAGCGAGGTCAACAAGGATCCGCTTTCGGCCACTGTATTCAAGCGAATCTCAACGCAGACGGGCGGAAAGGCGTACTTCGCCAAGACATGGCAGCGGCAGGTGGAGGCCTTCGAGTCCATTCGCGAGGACTTGGGCAACAGCTATACGGTCACCTACTACCCGCAAGCGAACCCGAATGACGGGTTCCGGAAGATCACGGTTGAGGTGGCCTCGGATGCCGCGAAGAAATATCGCGTGCGCGCCCGGCCCGGATATCGCCCACGGAGCGGCTTCTAAGATTCGGGCGGCGCCGTCACGCCATCGACCACGACGCGTTTGCGCGTGCTCGTCAAACCCGCGACGATGCGCACGCGGGAGCGAGGAACTCGAAAGTGCGCCGCAATAAACGCACACAGCGCTTCGTTGGCCCGCCCTTTATCCGGCGGCGCCGCAACGCGAATCTTCCATGCGCCGTCCGCCATGCGGCCGGCCAATTCGGTCTTCGCGCTTCGTGGCGCCACTTTAACCAATAGCTCCATCGCCGCGCAGGGCCTCCGAAATCGCCGCCAGCAGTCTGGGCGCCGGACACGGCTTCTCGATCACGCGAAAGACCGGCAGATCCCTTTGCCCGCTGGCGTTGCCGGTCAGCACGATCACGCGAGGCTTGGATGGCAGCCGCTGGATCAATGCGTGGCCGTCCTCGACGGTGGGTAGGCGCAGATCCATCACCACAACATCGGCGGCCCAGAGGGCGACGCGCGAAAGGGCCTCGGCCGGGTCGACGGCAGTTTGAATCTCGTGTCCGTGCGCCTCGAGAATCTGCGCGCGGATCTCGAGTTGGTCCGCGTCATCGTCCACCAGCAGTACGCGCGCCATGGCCTCAAAGGAACGCGATCCGCGCGATCACCAGTTGCGGGAGCCGGTTATTCCAGCCGGCGGGGATGTCGTCAAAGGCGAGGCGGTAGCGTCGCGTCTCGCCCGGCTGAAAGGGGCGCGAGGACGGCTTGACGATCGAGACGCGCTCGCGCCGCACAACCTGTCCATACGCGTCGTAGAACACGCAGTAGATTTCGATCGAGCTGACCGTGCGGTTGCCCGCGTTGGTAATCGTCCCCGCGAACTCGGTGAGGGTCTGGTGAACGTAACTGTCCGCGGCCTTGATCTCGATGGGGCCGAGTTTCAAATATGCAACGTAGGCACTGGCCTCGGGCGTCAGCGGCGCCGGACCGGCGGGCGGCGCGGCGAAATGCACGTAAGCCCAGAGCGCCCCGCCGAGGATCGCTACCGCCGCGAGGATGAACAGCGGTGCTTGCCGGTTGCCCATCGGAATTCCTTAGATCTCCCGCCGCCGCGGCTTAGTCCGCCGGACCGAAGGCTTCGTCAAGCAGGACCGAGAACCGGTGGGCCTTCTCCTCGATGCGTTTGGCGAGCGATTCCCGCTCACGTTCAATCGTGCGAAGCTGATCGGCAAGGTGCAAACAGGCTAGCACGGCGACGCGCGCCGCATCCGTGCTACCCGAGCGCTCGGCGATCGAGTGCATGAGGCGGTCGACCGACGCGGCGACCTCCTCCACCTCGCCCGGCTCTTCACTGGCAAGCAGGGAGTAGTTCTGATTGAAGATCGTGACCCGGACCGGTTTGCGTTCGGGGCCTGGGTTGTTCATCGAGGCTCACGCGTTGCTGAGCAGATCCATCTGTCCCAGCAGCTTTTCGATCCGCGTCCGCACCTGGCGGCGCTCGGAACGGAGATCGTCGAGCTCCTGGGTCGCCCGCTGAGCGCTTTCGAGCGACTTGGCCGCCTCCTGGCGCGCGGCGTCACGCTCGGAAACGGTCTGCTCGAGACGCTGCTGGAGCGCGGCGTTCTCCTCGCGCAGGCTCATCACCGTCTCGACCGCCCGATTGATCCGCTCCTCGAGGCTCGCGAGCGAATCCGTCTCGTCCACTTCCCGAACCGGTTGCGCCATCGGCTAACTGCCTTGCGCGAGCGCGCCCTTGGCCTGTTCGACCAGCACCGCGAACTTCGCCTCGTCCGTCGCGGCCAGATCGGCGAGCACCTTACGGTTCAGATCCAGGCCCGCCTTCTTCAGCCCGCATATGAACCGGTTGTAAGGCAAACCCGCCGCGCGGCACGCGGCGCCGATACGCACGATCCACAGGGAGCGGAAGTCGCGCTTCTTGCGCCGGCGGCCCACATAGCCGTAACGAAGAGACTTCTCGACGGCCTCCTGAGCGGCGCGATACAGCTTGCTCTTGGTAAGGAAAAAGCCAGAGGCCCGCTCCAGCGTCTTTCGCCGGCTGTCGCGGCGATTGGTACCTCGTTTAACTCGCGGCACGTTTGTACTCCTTCATAATGAATCAACGAGGTGAAGCGGGCACGTGCGGTGGCTCCGTTCGCCTCTTCCGGCCTACCGGCCGGATCGTCTAGTAAGGGATCATGCGCCGCAGCGAAGGCTGGTTGGTCGCATCCGCCACCACGCTCTGACCCAGCTTCCGTTTGCGCGAGCGCGTCTTCGAAGTGAGAATGTGCCGGGCAAAGGCGTGATGGCGCATGACCTTGCCGGTGCCGGTCTTCTTGAATCGTTTGGACGCACCCTTATGCGTCTTCAGCTTTGGCATTTCGAATTTCCTTGTGTTCCGTCCGATCCAGGCGGAAACGACGGCGCTATTTCAACTCTCCCCAGCTTACCACGGACAGTCATCGCCGCAAAACGGCCGCGGGTGCGTCAGCCGCCGGAGATCGGCGGACCGGATGGCCAGAAGTGCCCGGCCGGCATCCAACTGCGCGACAGGTAGTCGCACAGGAAGAACGCAAGCAGGATCGCCATCCACAGGAAACCCGCGCCTACGTACAGGCGTGTGAGGGCGTCCGCTTGCCGGACGTGCATGAAGATCGTGACGACCAGGAGCATCTTGATGATCGCGATGGTCATTGCCGCCACGATATTCAACGGACCGAGGTCGAGCAGCGCCACCTGCCACGTCGTCACCGTGAAAAAGCACAGCGCCAGCCAGACAGCGACGTAGGTCTTTACCGGAACCACCTCGTGCTTCATCATGTATGTATGTGCGCTCCAATCAGGTACAGCAGCGGGAATAGAAAGATCCAGACAATATCGACGAAATGCCAGTACAACCCGATAATCTCCACCGGAGTGTAATACTTACTGCTGAACGTCCCCTGGCTCGATTTTACGATCAGATACGTGAGCAGGCCAGCGCCGATGATCATGTGCAGCGCGTGCGTTCCGGTCATCGCAAAGTAGAGAAAGAAGAGAATCTGCGCCTGGTGCGCGTAGTTCGGGATGTTGTACTCGAAGTGCGGGCCGGGGATAAGATGCTCGACCCACTTCTCGTGGTACTCGTACCCCTTGATGCCCAGGAAGACGAAGCCGAACATGAGCGTTAGCAGCAACATGATCCGCAGCAGCTTCTGATTGTCAATCTGGGCCGAACGCACGGCTAGGGCCATGGTGAGCGAGCTGGCGATCAGCACCAGCGTATTCGCCATGCCGAGCGTCACGTTCATGTAGTGCGTGGTGCTCTGAAATGCGCCTGGGTACATCGAGCGGTAGACGGTATAGGCGCCGAACATGCCGCCAAAGAACATGATTTCGGTCAGCAGGAACGCCCACATTCCGAGTGTGGCGGAGCTGAACTGCTGCTCCATATCGTCGAAATGATGCTGCAGATGCGGCGTGTGTTCGTGTTCGAGAGCCGCGGTCGTATCAGCCAACATGCACCCCCGTGCCGCCAGAATAATTGTATGCTTCTTCCGTCACTACCGGAGGCGTGTCGAAGTTGAACGTGGGAGGCGGAGACGACGTTTTCCATTCCAACCCCGACGCGCCGTACGGATTATCGGGCGCCTTGGGTCCCCGGAACAGCGACCAGGTAAAATAAATCAGCGGCAGCAGGAAGCCGATGCCGAGCACTGACGCACCGGCGGTCGACATCACGTTAAAGACCTGAAACTCCGGCGCGTACGCATGGTAGCGGCGCGGCATTCCGAGGTAGCCTGCCAGGAACTGCGGGAAAAACGTGAAGTTAAAGCCCACGAAAACGATGACCGCGGAGAGCTTCGCCCATCCCTCCGGATACATCCGCCCGGTCATCTTCGGCCACCAGAAGTGCAGGCCGCCCAGATATGCCAGCACCATGCCGCCCACCATGACGTAGTGGAAGTGCGCTACGACAAAGTACGTATCGGTGAGATGCACGTCGGTGGCGAGCGTCGCCAGGACCAGTCCAGTGAGGCCGCCGATGGTAAACAGGCCGATGAAGCCGAACGCATAGAGCATCGGCGTCTCGAAGCGGATCGAGCCCTTGTACATGGTCGCCGTCCAGTTGAATACCTTGATCGCCGAAGGAACCGCGACGACCATGGACAGGAGCGAGAAAACAAGACTCGCGTACATGGACTGGCCCGTGACGAACATATGGTGGCCCCAGACGAGGAAGCCGAGAACGGCGATCCCGATGCTCGAGCCGGCGATGAAGGCATAGCCGAACGGGCGCTTGCTCGAAAAGCAGGCGATAATTTCACTTACTACACCCATCCCCGGCAGAATCATAATGTAGACGGCCGGATGCGAGTAGAACCAGAACATGTGCTGGAATAGGATCGGATCGCCACCGATCGACGGATCGAAGATCCCAATATGAAAGATGCGTTCGAGACCCAGTAGGGCGATCGTGATCGCAACCACCGGGGTGCCCAGCAACTGGATCAGGCTGGTGGCGTAATGGGCCCAGACGAACAATGGGAGACGGTCGAAGGTCATCCCGGGCGCCCGCATCTTGTGGATCGTCACCACGAAGTTCAATCCGGTAAGTATCGACGAGAAGCCCGAAATGAACACCGCGATGGCCGTCGCGGTTACATAAGTTCGCGAATAGGTGCTCGAGAACGGCGGGTAGAACGTCCAGCCCGTGTCGACGCCGCCATAGGCGATCGTGACGACAGCGATAATGCCGGCAACGACGTAAATGTACCAGCTCAACAAATTGATCCTCGGAAACGCGAGATCCTTCGCGCCGATCATCATGGGAACCAGAAAGTTTCCGAGCGTGGCTGGGATCGAGGGGATCAGGAAGAAGAAGACCATCACGATGCCGTGCATCGTGAAGAGTTTGTTGTAAGTGTCGGAGTTCACCAGGTCTCCGGCCGGCGTCAGCAGCTCGAGCCGGATCAGCATCGCGAAGATGCCGCCAAGCAAAAAGAAGCCGCTGATGGATAACAAGTACAGAATCGCGATCCGCTTGTGGTCCGTGGTGAACAACCACGACTGCCATCCATACTTCGCGTTGAGATAATTCAGCTTTTCCGACGTGTGTGGAGTTTCGATTGCGGTACTCATTACAGACTCCCTGCCGCGGCGCTGGCCGCTGGCGTGCTCTGGGGCGCTTTCTGGACCTTTGGCGCGGTCTTGCCGGCGGGCGCCGCCACCGGCGTGGCCATGTTGCTCCTGGGGCTCAGCGACTTCAGGTACGCGATGAGCTGCAACAGGTTCTCTTCCGTCACTTGGCCCTGGAATGTCGGCATAATATCCGGTTTGTAGCCGTTCACAATCTTGGCGTTTGGATTCAGAACCGACTCGCGAATGTAGGCCTCGTCGGCAATGACCGACGTGCCGTCGGACATCAACTGCTTATTGCCATAGACGTTTTGCAGGTTTGGACAGCGCCCCTGCGATTGCATGAGATGGCAGCTCGAACAGCCCAGCTCCGAGAACAGCTTCGCGCCCTGCTCGGCCATCGTTCCGCTCGATCCACCGCCGGCGAGCCAGTTTTCATAGGCCGACGGCTCCATCACGGTGACCCACCCGACCATGCCGGAGTGTTCGGTTCCGCAGTACTCGGCGCAGAAGATATGATAGCGCCCGGGCTTGGTCGCGACAAACCATTCGGTGTTATACCGCCCTGGCACGACGTCGCGCTTAAGCCGGAAGGCCGGCAGAAAAAAACTATGGATCACGTCCTCGCTCGCCAGCGTAAGCTTGACGGGCACGTTCACCGGCACGTGCAGTTCGTTGATCTCGCGCTGCCCTCCCGGGTACTGCACCTTCCACATCCACTGCTTTCCGACGACGAAGATGTCGAGCGCATTGTCCGGCGCCTTTCCGTTGTCGAAGTAGATCTTCGCGCCCCAGAAAAACATGACCAGCATCACAATGAACGGAACGATGGACCAGCCGATCTCGAGCGCGAGCGAGCCGTGAATGAGCGGCGGAACGTAGCTATCGGAACGCTTTCTGTACTTTAGCGCGAAGAAGAAGATCCCCGCGAAGATGACCGCCGTCATCACAACCATGACCAGCGTCTGGAAGTAGTACAGCAGGTCTACGGCATTAGCGTTTGTCGCGGCGCTGGGGGGAATCAGTTGAAACTGGCCCATAATGTCTAAACAACCCTCTCTTGCCCGCCCGCGCCACTCGACGTAGGATTCTTCCGCTGTATGTTCCGCCGGGAGAGCATGAAGATACCAGCCACCATCGCGACGAAAAACAGACTGCCGAAGATACGGAGCGAGTTGACGATCACAAGGCCGTACTTACCGGTCGTCGGATCGTAGTGATAACAGAACAGGAGAATCTCGTCGGCGGGCGAGCCGATCTTTTCGTTGGACGCTTCCACCAGTCCGAGCCGGAGGTCGCGATCATTGTAGTGAATCCCATAGAAGTATTTCGACAGAAGGCCGTCAGGTGCGGCCACCATGATGCCGCTCGCGTGTGCGAACTGCTTCTGGGTGGGATCCCAGGTATAGTGAAATCCCGCGGCGTCCGCGGCCCGATGGATGTTCGTGTCCGTACCGGTGAGAAAGTGCAGGCCGGCCGTGGATCCAAGACGCTTCGCATAGCCATTTCGCTTGGCGAGCGCGATCGCCGGCGTATCGCGCGGGTCGATGCTGATCGCGACCACCTGAAAATCGACGCCCGCTTTCAGCGGCAGCTTCTTCACCGCGTCGATCAGTCCGTCTAACTCGAGATTACACAGCATCGGGCATGTATAGTATACGAACGCAAGCACGACCGGCCGCTGAGTGAAATAATCGCCGAGCCGCACCGTCTTGCCGTCCTCGTCGACGAACTCCGTGTCGAGCGGAATGCGTTGATTCAAGTTCTGGGTGATGCCAACCTTCTCAAGGACCGGAGGCCGCCCAAGATAGTTCTGCGCGCGCACCGGGAGCGCCGGGGCCAACATCAGCCCGAACGCCGCCAGCGTAGTAAGAGAAAATCTACTTCCCGCCATGCCCCTCTCCTGACAGGGATGCCGTAGCCCCCGTCGCGGCCGCCACGGGACTTCCCGCGGGCTTCGTCTTCGTGACAGCCTTCGTTGCCTTGGACGACGATGGCTCAAGCGGGAGTCCCCGTTCGGCCACCAGATCGATCGCCCGGTCAATGGGAATGCGAACCGTTCCATCCGCCTCGCTCACCCAGGCATAGCTGTTCAGCACGCGCGCTTCATTGGCGTGCAATACCCGGTACTCTTCCGAAGGTTGCACCTGAACCCGCGGCGCCTTCGGCAGTTCAATTGGATGCGCCAGATCGTTCGCCCGCTGTGGCTGCGCTTGCGTGCTGCTCAGGTAATTGAAGATGCCCACCGTGAGAAAACACGAAACAAGCACGGCGATCACCATGATCAGCGTCGACAGCAGGATCAACTTGATGTTGACCTCTCGTAGCTCGTGCCCGGTTTCGGTTGGTGTTTCGTGTGGCGGCGAATGGTCCATGGCAGACTCCTTACGCGGGATGATGCTCGCGGCGCATTGCGATCAGCCGCGCGTCGTTCAGCGGCAACAGGGGCCGCGCCTTCAGGTTTCTGAAGAACAGGAAGAACCAGATACCCCCGACACCTACCAGCGCCGTCAGGTCCATCCAGCTCGGATTGAGTTCCGGCCGCAGCGGCGGCTGGCTCAACCAATACACGTCGATGATGCGCATGAAGAACATATAAACGCAGATCGTCGCGAGCAGCTTCGGATTCTTCTTGACGAACCGCTGCAGCAGGATGAAAAACGGCACACAGAAGTGAAACACCCCGACCACCCAAGCCAGATAGCCCCACCCGTGCTCGAACCGGACCTGATACCAGGAAATCTCCTCGGGCAAGTTGCCGGCCCAGATAATGAGGAATTGAGAGAACGACAGGTACGCCCAGAACATCGTGAACGCCAGCACGAGGTTCCCCAGCTCGTGAGTCACGGGCGTGTTGATGGTCTCGCGGAACGGCGGCTGGTCGGAGTACCGCACCAGCAGTACGATGCTCACCGATAACATCACAAGCACTTGGCCGATCAAATACATGGCGCCGTAAATTGTCGAATACCAGTCCGGCTCAAGCGACATGACCCAGTCGAAGAACGCGAACGTCGAGGTAAGCACGAATAACAGCAGCATGGGCGCCGAAAATTGCCGCATTCTTACTTGGATCGCGGCCGCGGCGTCGGGATCGGGGGTTTTGTCCTGCACGTCCGACCGGCTCGACAGGCGGTAGGCGAGAAAACCCCACAAAGCCGCATAGAATACAAACCGAATGGCGAAAAACTGCGGGTTCAGATAGGCAATTTTATGGGCGATCACGGGGTCCTTCATCGCCTCCGGGCGCGCCCAAACGAACAGCGTCGTCATCCCCCCAGGAATAAAAAATGCGATCGCAAGCGGAATGAACATGAAAGGAAGAACCTTGGACGCCGACTCGAGAAAGCGGCGAATGATCGCGCCCCAGTTGCCACCCACCACGTTATTCAGCAGATACAGGCCCAGCGCTCCCGCCGACATGCCGAGCCAGAAGAGGCTGCCAAAAAACCAGGACTGGATGAACTGCGTGCGGTTGATTCCAAAGCCCACCAGGGTCGCCGCCACGCCGGCCACGCCGGCGATCAACGAGATACTCTGCGACCGCGCGATCCGCTGGGTCAATACGCTTGACTCACTCACTGCTGGCCTCCCTGGGCCGCCGCCGCGACCGCTCGATATGACGGTGGAATCTCGCCGGAGTAGGGGCTGGGCAATTCCGGATGGCCCGGATCGTTCAGCAAGCTCCGCGGCGGGGCCCAGTTCAACGTCGCCGTCGGGGTATCTTCCACGCGCACTTCCGCGGCCGGGCCGCCCGCCTTGAGCTGCGCCTGAACATCCGGCGGCACATCGTTCAGCGTCGCCGCCTGGCTCAACTGCAGCGCACGGATGTAGGCGATAATCCGCCACCGGTCATCCGCGCTTACGCGCGACGCGTAACTCGGCATGGCGCCGAAGCCGTTCGTCACCACATCGAAGAAGTGCCCAACCGGCGCCTTCATGAGCTTGTCTGTGTGATACGAAGCCGCCTTTCGGTAGCCCCGCTGCACGACCATCCCGTTGCCGTCTCCGAGCCGGCTATGGCACGGGCTGCAATAAATGTCGAAGCGGTACTCGCCCAGGCGAATGTCGTCCTTAGTGATCTTCCACGGAAAATAATCCACGTCCTGGCCGTTTACCTTCCCCGTGTAGCGAGCCGCGTCAAGCCGCAATTCGCCGCGCGCGACGGTATCTTCTATCGCCGGCCGCCCGGAGCGGCGGTCACCCCAGAAATCCGACTCGGCAAGCGACTTGTAGCGCGGCTGATTGTGCATGTCCTGGCGGCATCCGAACGTCGTTAACGCGAGCAAAGCGGCAACGGCGAGACTAGTTTTCGACATCGGCAACCTCGTAAACCGACATCTCTTCGAGAAACTCCCGGGTGCTGGCCTTATCGAACTTCGGGTCGGTGCATTCGATACACAGGAAGAACCGGTCCGTCGACGCGCGCGCGAACTCCGGCACGTTGAACACCGGATGATAAGGCTGCGGAAGCCCGTTCATGGCGAACATCCCGAACACGGCGGTCAGCGCGGAGAGGAGCACCGTCAATTCAAACATGATTGGTATGAACGCCGGCCAACTATTGAACGGGCGGCCGGCAACGTTGTGCGCGTAAGCGATCTTGCAGATCCAGTACAACAGCGAGAAGGCCCCGATACAACCGAAAAGCCCTGCGCCGAGTATGGCCTCCGAAACATAGTGGCGCCGGAATCCGATCGCCTCGGCCAATCCTTCCACCGGCATCGGCGTGTAAGCGTCCATCTTCCGGTATCCGGCGCCGTAGGCGCTGTTCGCCGCCTCGATCAGTTCCTCGGGCGTGGCGAACTCCGCCATAAGTCCGTACAATCCCGTTCGTGGAGTGTTGTCGTCCATCGAATTAGTCTCCGTGGGCCGGCGCCGGGGCCGGCTCGTGGCCCGAATGTTGCAAATGATGCACCACCTCGCGCACCTCGAAGATGGCAAGCATCGGCACGAAGCGCACGAACAGCCACATCAGCGTGGTAAACAGACCGATCGTTCCCAGGAACGTCGCCCAATCCCAGATCGTTGGATAGTACATGCCCCACGACGAAGGCAGGAAGTCGCGGTGCAAACTCGTGATGACGATGACAAACCGCTCAAGCCACATGCCGACGTTCACAATCAAAGCGATGATGAACAAACTCACCTGATTCAACCGGACCTTCCGGATCCACAGCAGTTGCGGAATGGCGATATTGCACGAGATCAACATGACATACGACCACCAGTACGGTCCGGTGATGCGATTCCAGTACATGAAACTCTCATACGGATTCCCGCTGTACCACGAGATGAAGGCTTCCATGGCATAGCCATACGCGACAATCAGGCCCGTGCCAAGCATCACCTTGGCCGCGGCCTCGAGGTGCCGCGTCGTGATCATGTCCTCCAGGTGGAACCACTTGCGCGTCGGAATGGCGAGCGTAAGCACCATGGCGAAGCCGGAGTAAATCGCGCCCGCAACGAAGTAGGGCGGAAAAATCGTGGTGTGCCAGCCCGGCAGGATGGAGATCGCGAAGTCGAAGCTCACCACGGTGTGAACGCTAAGCACCAGCGGCGTCGAAAGGCCGGCAAGAATGAGATACGCCATCTGGTAGCGCGACCAGTGCTTGGCCGATCCGCGCCAACCGAGAGAGAGCATGCCGTACAATATCCTCTGCCAGTCCTTCTTCGCTCTGTCGCGCATCGTGGCGAAGTCCGGAATCAGACCGGTCAGCCAGAACAACAGGGACACGGTTGCGTAAGTCGAAACCGCGAATACATCCCAGATGAGCGGGCTGCGCGGCTGCGGCCACAGCCACATCGAATTTGGGTAAGGCAGCAGCCAGTAAAATAGCCACGGGCGGCCCAGGTGCAGGACCGGAAACATTCCGGCGCAGGCCACCGCGAACAGCGTCATCGCCTCGGAGAACCGGTTGATCGACGTTCGCCAGTCCTGTTTGAGCAGCAGCAGAATGGCCGAGATCAGCGTTCCCGCGTGGCCGATACCGATCCACCAAACGAAGTTGACGATCGCAAAGCCCCAGGCAACGGGGATGACAACGCCCCAAATACCGACGCCCTTGTAAAACAACCAGGTCGCCGAGATCAGGAGCAGTTGCAATAGAGCGAAGCCGGCCGCGAACGCGAAAAACCACGGCTTTGGCGTCTTCGAGACCGGCGCGTACACGACGCCTGCGATCTTGTCGGTGATCGTCGTTAAGTCGTGCCCGGGCCCCAGAACGCTATCGGGTCCCGGATCGATATCCGGCGGGATCGGACGGATTTGTTCTTCTGTCTTCAAAGCCGTTACCCTTTCTGCAAATCTGGATTCGGGTTCCGCACCCGGCTCAAATACGTCGTTCTGGGCCGTGTGTTCAGTTCGCCCAGCAGCCCGTAGTTCCGCACCTGCCGCTTCAGCTTCGCCACCTGGCTGTGCGGATCGTTAATGTCGCCAAACTCGATCGCCTGCGTCGGGCAAGCTTGCGCGCAGGCCGGAGTGATCTCGCCGTCACGGATGCGGCGGCCTTCCTTCTCGGCCAGGATCTTCGCCGCGTTGATCCGCTGCACGCAGTAAGAGCACTTCTCCATCACGCCGCGGCTGCGAACCGTAACGTCCGGATTCCGCACGCCCTTCAGGCTCTCGGTGTACCAGTCCGAGTACAGATAGAAGTTGAACCGCCGCACCTTGTACGGACAGTTATTCGAGCAGTAGCGCGTGCCGACGCAGCGGTTGTACACCATCTGATTCAGTCCTTCGCCGCTGTGTACGGTCGCCGCCACGGGACAAACCAGCTCGCATGGCGCGTTCTCGCACTGCATGCAAGGCACCGGCTGGAAGTACATCTCGGGATCGTCGAGATTCGAACCCGCGTAGTAGCGGTCGATACGAATCCATTGCATCTGCCGGCCCTTGGCGGTCTCCGCTTTGCCCACCACGGCGATATTGTTCTCCGACTGGCAGGCCACGTTGCAGGCGTTGCAGCCGACGCACGAGTTCAGGTCGATCGTCATGCCCCACTTGTAGCCTTCGTAGCGGTAATCCGGATACATGGTGTGGGTCTGCTCCTCGGCCTCTTCCACCGCGAATTCGACCTGCGGATGTTTCTTGTACTCTTCGAGCGAGGAGACGCGCACCGGATTGCGCTCTTCCATCGTCTGCGTGTGCTGCGTCGAAGCGAGCAGGTAAGTCGCGCCAGTCTTGCGAAGCTCGACGCCCGCGCCGTGCGACAGCGCGGCCGAGGTCCGGATCTTATAGGCGTTGAATCCGGCGCCGTTAGCGACGCGTCCGCCGCGTGTGCGCCCGTATCCGAGATGCACGGTGATCGAATCGGCGGCGTGGCCGGGCAGCACCCACACGGGCGCTTCCACCATCCGTCCTTCGAAGCTCACCGCGACTACGTCCTCGTTCTGCAGGTTCAGCTTCTGGGCGGTCTCGGGCGCGATCCACACCGCGTTGTCCCAAGCCGTCTTCGTGGTCGGCTTGGGCAACTCCTGCAGCCAGCCGTTGTTCGAGTAAGCGCCGTCCCAAACCGTCGGATCCGGCCGGAACACGATCTCCATCCCCTCGCCGGCGGACTGCGACGCGGGTGGCATCTTCGCCGTCAGGCTCAGCGGTTCGAGCGCGGTGTTCTCGACGATCCCGTCGTGCAGGGCGATCTGCCAAACGCGGTCGAAGTCCTTGTCGCCCATGCGCTGCTGCCAGTACGCCTTGACCAGGTCATGCGCGCTCTTACCCGGGTCTCCGCCGAGCGCCGCCACCAGTTCGATCGGAGCGCGTCCGCCGTACAGCGGCGCGATCAGCGGCTGCTGAATGGTGATCGTTCCGTCATACGCCCGCGCGTCGCCCCACGTTTCGAGAAAGTGCGCCTCGGGCAACTGCCACTGGCAAAGCACCGAAGTCTCGTCGTTGTACTGCGAAAGGTGTACCTTGAGCTTGACCTTCGCCAGCGCCCCGGCGAAGTCCATGTCGGCGGGCGCATCGTACACCGGGTTACCGCCCAGGATGAGAAGCGTGTCGATCTGGCCCGCCTGCATCGCCGCCACCAGCTCACGCAGAGATTGGGTTTGGTCCGACGGCGCGTACTCGAGCGGATCGGTGTAAATCACCGTCTTACCCACATTGCCCAGCGCCGCGTTGATCGCGTGCGCGATCGCATGCACGGCCGCCGGTTGGAAGCTGCCTGGAATGACCACGCACTGTCCAGCGTGCGCTTTTAGATCGCTGGCCATCGCCTGGATCGCGGGGTGAGGCGAGCTACTCGCGGAGGCGCCGGAAACGCCCAGCACCGCCGCCAGATCGCGCGCGAAGCCCTCGACCTGCGCGGCTTTCAGCAGGATGTGATGGTCGGAGACGCCGCCGGTTGGCGTGTAGTGCGGCTCGATGACATACAGACGATTCGATCTGGTATCCGCCGGCGGCACGCCCTCGGCCACCGCTGCGACGATATGCGCCGGTGGCGGGCTGGTGTCTTCTTCGACGTGCGTGGAGGCCTGATTGCGCAACGGAGCGACCGGGCCGGCCTGGAAGCCTTCCTGCGCGTCGGCCTTCGACGCCGGCGCCGCGGTGATGTTTGTGCGGATGCGCCGTCCGTTCGCGAAATCGCGCGCATAGCGCACGCGGCCGTCGCCGGTGACCAGAAAATCGGAATCGAGCGAGACTATTACCGCGGCGTTTTCGAGCTTGTACACCGGGTTCGCATAGCGCCCGAACGCGAGCTTCGCGCCCTCGTGCGCATGCTGCCGGCCGGCCGGCTCCCACTGGCGCCACATCAGGTTCGGCAGCGTCTTCTGAAGCGACGCGAGCTCGTCGGCAAGACTCACCGAGGTCACGGGCCGCGTAAGAATCGCAATGCCCTTGCCGCCGTCCTTCACCGCCGATTCGTGGATGTTCGAGAGCACGCCGTCGAAGCTGCCCCAACTGCTGATGTCGCCGTAGCGCATCACCACCTGCGAGCGGTCCGGGTCCCAAAGATCCAGCACCGACGCCTGCGCCCAGATATCGGTCGCGCCTAGACTCCCTGGATGATCGGGATTGCCTTCGGCCTTCGTCGGACGGCCGAGATGGCTCTCGACGAGCAGGCCGATGGCCGCGCCCGGCCCCGGCATCGCCGTCGCATAGAACAACGGCCTCGCGAGGCCGAATTCCTCCGGCTGCTTCACGTAAGGAACGATCAGTTCCTTCGGCTGCTTCGTACACGCGCTCAGCCCGGCGAGCGCCAGCGACGAGGCCATCACTTTGAGCGCCGTGCGGCGGTTCACCGGATCGACCCAATCGGGCGCGCGGCTCGGGAACTCGTCCTCGACGAACGCCTGGAACTCCTCGGTCTCCGCGATCTCTTCGAGACTCTTCCAATACCTCGGTCCGGTGGCCTCGCTCAGCCGGCGCCGCAATTGATCGAGATCGGGCTTCGCCTTGCGCGACGGTTCCCCGCCCGCCGGAGTGATCGAAGCAACATCGAACGACATCGCCGCCTCCCGCTGCTCCGCGTCAAGATGCTCCGGGCCGCCGTCCGGGCCGGGCTGGTTCGTATGGTTGCCGTTCATCGGTGACAAGTCGCGCAATCCGTCAGGCTCTGTACATGGTATTCCGCCACCAGCTTCTTGCCGAGCTCGGCCTGATTCGGCGGCTCGACATAAGCGGTGTTAAACACTTCCGAACGCGGACGAATGAATTTCTCCGGGTTCCGGTGACATTCGAGGCACCAGTTCATATACAGCGTGTTCTGCTTGTACATGAAGGCCATGGTCTGCACGTCCCCATGGCAGGTCGAGCAGCCGATGCCCTTGTCCAGATGGATGCTGTGGTTGAAGTAGACGTAATCGGGCAGGTCGTGAACGCGGGTCCACTCGATCGACTGGCCCGTCCGCCAGCTTTCGCGCACCGGCTCGAGCACCGCCGCGTTCGTCCAGATCTGCGAATGGCAGCTCATGCACACCTCGGTGGCCGGCAGGCCCGCGTGCTCGGAGTTCTCAACCGACGTGTGGCAGTACCGGCAGTCGATGCCGTCGTCCTGCACGTGGTGCTTGTGACTGAACGGCACGGGTTGTGCCCTGACGACTCGGGTATCGGTGATGTACGATCCGCGGTCGATCGAATATGCCACGCCAATGATGCTGCCGAGCAGGAGCACGCCACCGACGATGCTCACCTTCGCGATTGAGTTCGCGCTTCGATGGAAGATCTGCATGAGAGCTTAGATCCTAACCTTAAAATAGTATCCGAAATTCTGCCAGAGTGCAAAAAATCTCTCCAAACTGGTATTTCGACGATTCAACGACGCAAGAACTAGGCATTTCACCACCCCTCCGCTGTCAGACCGTTAAGGTCGCACTTCGGCCGCAAACGAGGCAGTATACCGAATCCCGCCGCGTTGTGACAACAACCGGTTGGAGTTGAGTTCCGGCGCCGAGTGCCGTAAGCCAAAACGAGCCCTGGCTCGACGCATCGGCCGGTCGCGCGATGGCCGGCCCGCTCCCGGTTTTCGCGGCCTCCGGAGGGGACATCCCGCGTGAGCGAGCCCGCGCCGGATTGGAGCACACGCGGCAGAATGTCAGCGTCCGGGGCCGGCCGGCAGCCGCGGCAAGACACGCCGTTGAGATCCGTAAGCTCTGTCGCGCCGCGCCAGCAAGTCCGAAATCGCCCGCCGCGTGCACTTCGGTCGAACGTCCGTACGCCGAATCCTGGGCTGACCCGATTCGGCGAGAAACGCCCTCCCAGGCGCCGGATCGTGCGCCTTTCATCCGAGTCGTCGAGCCTTTGCTTTGCCGCTTATCGCGAACTACGGCCTGAAGGCATTCCCGGGCGGGCCGGACGGGGAGGCGCGACGTAATCCACGAGCTGATCTACTGGCCTCTTCCCGGCCCACGCGATGCCACGGAGCAATGTCCTTTGGATCTGGTAATTGGCGAAGTTCGCGTAGACGTGGCCCTGCATCCACACGAACGCTCGAGCTGGCTGGCCTCCGGGGAGTGCGTATTCGTATGTCCAAATCTGCGGCACGACTTCACCCTTGTGGTCGCCAGCGCTGCGGGTTGGCGGAATCTCCGCGGTTGCCAGGACGTGAATGGCGGGATTCTTCGCCCACGTCATCTTGAAGAACGCTTCATCGTAAATCGTGATGTCGGACATGTCCTTCATGATGGGATTCGATTTGTCCACGATTGTGTAGTGGATTGGCGCATCCAAGGTGAAGTTCACTTCGCCGTGTTTCTTCGCGCCGCCGACGAGCGTCGCAAAATAGTCCGGATCCGGGCCACACAAGGAGTCATGCAAACTAACCAGGCCGCCGCCACGTTTGGCGAATGTCTCGAGCGCGGCTTTTTCGGCATCGCTCAGAAAGGCTGCGTCGCCTTTGTAAATCACGACGACGTCGGTATGTTCGAGGTCGGCGCTGCTGGGCGGATGGAAAGCGCCATCGACGACGGCCCCATGCTCGGTCAGAATCTTGCTCCAATCAGCCAGAAACTGTGGGTAGTCATGCTGACCCGCCAGATGGGACTTGAGACCGGCCCAAATATATATATGCATGCCATTGGGGTTCTGGCCCCATGGTAATGGCGCCCCCTGAGGGCCTGGGGCGCCTCCAGATTGCGCCCAAGCGTATGGCTGCACCGCCCCGCCCAGGGACAGCACAAACAAAGCGCCGAGCGCAAGATGCGAAACGCTCACTCTTCGCCGTGTGTGGTCTGTCCCGGCCGCCATGGTGGAACCCCCAGGCTCGGTTCCGGTGCTGACGTCATCTCGTCTGGTTTTCACAATCTTCCTCCTCGTCTCAGTGTTCATGATCCCAGACAATCGGTCGTGTGTCTGGATGAAAACCCCGTACCGCGGCTTGGGCCGGAGGCTCTTCCTGTTGCGAAAACTCGCTCTCCGGCGACGCGCCCTTCCCGCCCGGCGGCGACGTCCACGAAGGCGCCATGGCGCCCGGTTCGCAGTCCGGGCAGCGAGCACCGGCCGTCCGATCCTCGGACACCGGCTGTTTCTAAGACACGATTATTAAGGCCACTGCACGTGGGCACATCGTAAACACAACATTTTCAAGCGGAACGCGCGTTCCCGGTATGGCTTTCGACTTGCCAGATGAGAGGCGAAGAGCAAATGGAAAGGACCTTGTTTCGTGGCTTCGAACCCTTTGTCGGAAAACTGCGCAGGAGGCGCGAAGGCGGGCCCGCCGAACGGAGAGCATCGCCGGACGATGTTGTCGTGGCTGCTGGGCGGAGGTGCGCTGGCTTCGATCGCGTCGTTCCTATATCCGGTGTTGCGGTTTCTGAATCCTCCGTTGATTACCGAGGCCGCGGTGAACGAAGTTGTGGCGGGCAAGGTGCAGGACCTTAAGCCGAATTCGGGAAAAATTATAAAATTCGGCAATAAACCCGCGCTCTTGGTGCGCGTCAGCGACACCGAATGGAAAGCGTTCTCGGCCGTCTGCACACACCTGAACTGCACGGTGCAGTACCGCGATTCCACGGAACAGATCTGGTGCGCCTGCCACAACGGCACCTACGACTTAAACGGCCATGTGGTCTCCGGGCCGCCGCCGAATCCGCTCGTCGAGTACGCGGTGAACCTACGCGGCGATGAAGTGATCATTTCACGGCGGGCATAGGCGGAGGATATGACGGCCCAAGCGATCCATTGGCTCGATGACAGGCTGGGCCTCAGCGCGATTCGCGAATTGATGGACCACAAGACGGTCCCGGTCCATTCCGCGACGCGCTGGTACTACTTCGGCGGCATCACGCTGTTCCTGTTCGGCATCCAGATTGTGACCGGCGCCCTGCTGCTGTTCTATTACCGTCCGACAGTCGCCGAGGGTTTCGACAGCGTGCGATTCATCATGACGCGCGTGGAATTCGGCTGGCTGATCCGGTCGATTCATAGCTGGTCGGCGAATCTTCTGATTTTCGTCGCGTTCGTCCACATGTTCAGCGTCGTGCTCACCCATGCCTACCGGCCGCCGCGCGAACTCACCTGGGCGAGTGGAATCGTCCTGCTCGGCCTCATGCTCGGGTTCGGATTCAGCGGTTATCTCTTGCCGTGGAATCAAATTTCGTACTTCGCGACAAAGGTCGGCGCCGATGTTGCGGGAAGCACTCCCGGTATTGGGCCTTCCATCGCAAGGGTCTTGCGCGGAGGCGAGGATGTGGGCGCGGCGACGCTCACGCGTTTCTTCGCGTTGCACGTGATCGTGTTGCCTCTGATCGCCGCGGGACTGATCGCGTTTCACATCCTTCTTGTCCAGAAGAATGGCATGAGCACACCTCCCTGGATCGCCGCATCCCGGGTGCGGCATTTGAAATTCTTCCCGAACTTCCTTCTGCGCGAAGTGATGGTCTGGTATGGAGCGCTGGCGGTTCTCGGGGCGTTGGCCGCGATTTTCCCGTGGGAGCTTGGTGAAAAAGCCGATCCGTTTGCGTCGGCGCCGAAAGGCATCCGCCCGGAATGGTATTTTCTGGCGCAGTTCTACACGCTGAAGCTCATTCCAAGTCACATTTGGATGTTTGAAGGCGAGCTTCTGGGCATCGCCGCCTTCGGGGCGCTGGCCATCGGCTGGGCGCTGCTTCCCGTGTGGGGCGTGAACCGCGCCGGCGAGGCCCGGACGCGCCTGGTTACGGGCGCGACGATCGTTCTCGCCGGCTATCTGGCGGTATTCACCGTGTTGGGGTATATCAAATGAGACTCGCCGCGATCGCTGTCTTGCTCGCTCCGGCCCTCCTGCTCGCGCAGCCGGTGAAAGATAGCTGCGTCGAATGCCATGCGGTGATGGACGGGCCGATTCAGAAGCCGGCGCTGCTGATCAAGAACGACATCCACACCGCCAACGGATTGAGCTGCGCCGATTGCCACGGAGGCGACCGCACCAGCGACGATCCCTCCGTGGCGATGAGCAAAGCCAAGGGATTTGTTGGAACGCCGAAGCGGACCGCGATCCCGCGGCTCTGCGCGAATTGTCACGGCAACGCGGATTTCATGCGCCGTTACCGGCCGCAGCAGCGCATCGATCAATTCGAGCTATATAAGACCAGTGTGCATGGCAAACGCCTGGCCGCCGGCGACGAAAATGTCGCCACCTGCATCGACTGTCACAGCGTGCATGACATTCGCGCGGTGAAGGACGCGCTCGCTCCGGTTCACCCGCTGCGGCTTCCCGGCGCCTGCGGGCGCTGCCACGCGGACGCCCAGAAGATGGCGCCGTATCGTATCCCGACGGATCAGTTGGAGCGTTACCGCACCAGCGTACACTGGGCCGCACTGAAAAAAGGGGATCTTTCGGCGCCCAATTGCGCCTCGTGCCACGGAAATCACGGAGCGAAACCGCCGCAGGTCGAATCGGTTGCCGCGGTGTGCGGCAGTTGCCACGTGCTGTTCGCGCAGCTCTACGAAAAGAGCGTCCACGAGCCGATCTTCTCGGCCGCATCGGGCGGCGGCGGATGCATCGTGTGCCACAGCAATCATGGAATTCACCAGCCATCGACGGCGATGCTCGCCGGCCCGCAATCGGTTTGTTCCAACTGTCATGAGCCGGGGACGCCCGGCGCGAAGACCGCGGCGCAAATGGCGCTGTGGATCGACGGTCTCGATGCCGCGCTGAAGCGCTCCGAAGCGGTTCTAACCGAAGCCGATAAGGCCGGCATGGAAGTTTCCGAAGCACAGGTGCGGCTCGGCGACGGAAATGAAAACCTGATCAAGGCTCGCCTGGCGATGCACACGTTTCAGCCCGAGGACATGCACAAACCGATCGAGGCGGGAATGGCGATCGCCAACGAAACTTTGCGCGCTGGCCAGGCGGCGCTCCATGACAAGGACGTTCGCCGCCTGGGCCTGGCGATCTCGGTGTTCTTTATCGCCATCACCGTCGTCGCAATCCGGCTGGCGATCCGGCGGTTGGAAGCAAACGGTTCGGGTTATCTCGAACCTTCGAAGTGAACCTTGAAAGGAAGATCTATGAGAACCATTGCAATTCTATTCGTCACTGCGTGTGGAGTCGCCTTCGCCGGCGCCCCGGAAGGGAAAGCTGTATTCGAAGCCAAGTGCCAGCCGTGTCACGGACCGGCCGGAGAAGGCAAGGCAGCCATCGCCAAGATGTTTAAAGTTGAGATGCATCCTCTCGGCTCCAAGGAGATCCAGGCCAAAACGGATGCGGAGCTTAAGAGCGTCGTCACCAAGGGGCACGGCAAGATGAAGCCGGTCGGCGGCCTGACCGACAAGCAGATCGACGATGCGATCGCGTTCGTCCGGACTCTGAAAGAATAGCCGCTGGCGCCCGGATACGGTACGCTGGGTGGCGCCGGGCTTATGCGCGGGAAACGGTGGTTTTGGGCGACGCTCACACTCTCCAGCATCACGATGGTTGCCATCGTGTTTGCCGCGTGGGAGCTCGTCGAGAACCGCTACTTTCGCGATGCCAATTACCTGACGCTGCATTATCTGTACATTACTCGCGGCGTCGCGTCGTCGCTGGTGCTGGCGTTTTGGGCCGCCTGGTTCGTGTTGCGGCAGCGGCGGGAAAACGAAGAAGACCTCCGCCGTTCCAATGAGCGGTACCGGGGACTGCTGGAGGACTTTCCCGGCGGCGTCATCCTCTACGACAAGGATCTTCGCGTGGTGGAATGGAACGCATCCGCGGAACGGATGTACGGTTACGCGAAGGCGGAGATCCTCAACCGCCCATTGCCGAGCGTTCCGCCCGGCAAGATGGAGGAGCTTCGCGAGTTCATGCACCGCGTGGATGCGGGCGAACCCGTGCTGGCCGTGGAGACCACCCGGCTCGACCGCAATGGCGTGGCTTTTCCCGTGCAACTGAGCCTCCGCCCGTTCCATGAACGCGACGAGCCGATTCGCTTCATCGAGGCGACCTCCGATATCCGCGAACGTGTTCGCTGGCGCGAGGCGATGCTCGAACTGGAGAAGCTCACCAGCATGGGCAAAATGGCCGCCGGAACGGCGCATCATTTGAATTCGCCGCTGGCGGCGCTGCTGCTGCGCGTGCAGCTCATGCGCGAGCGGGCCGGAGACAACGCCGATCTTGCGCGGCTCGAAGAGGGACTCGAGTTTTGCCGCCACTTCGTGCAGCGGCTGCTCGAGTTCGCCCGCGCGGGTCCGGTAGATAAAACGACTCACGATCTCGGAGCGGCCGTCGAATCGGTGGTCGGATTCTTCCAACCCGTCATCGATTCCAGGCGCGCGGTACTGATCACGGACATCGCGGAAGCGAAAGGGTTGCAGGTCTGCGCCGATCGGAACCTGCTCGAAACCGTGCTGCTGATCCTGCTCAGCAACGCCCTCGATGCGAGCCGGCCGGACGGAGAGATCCGCGTGCGGTGCCGCCCGCTTCCGGCGAACCGCGTCGAGATCGCGGTCCGCGACAACGGCGTGGGAATCGGTGAAGCCGATCTGGCGCGCGTGTTCGAACCGTTCTTCACGACCAAGGACCCAGGCAAGGGCACGGGTCTGGGCCTCGCGATCGCCAGGAACTTTGTGGCCGAACACGGCGGATCGATCCGCATCGAAAGCGTACCGGGCCACGGAGCGACCGCTTACATCGAGCTCCCGCTGGTCACGGCGGCGGTGCGCGCGGAGGGGGCAATCCGGTGAAGCACGGCGCCACAATCCTGGTGGTGGATGACGACGCGGCGCTTGCGGCGACGCTCAAGGTATTTCTTTCGCGCGAAGGCTACGACGTCGAGGTCGCGCAATCCGGCGCCGAAGCGCTGGCGATCCATTCGGCGAATCCGCGCATCTCGCTCGCTCTGGTCGATTTGGTCATGCCCTTGATGGGCGGCCTGACGCTGACAGAGCAGCTTCGCCGCCGCGATCCGGATATCGCTGTGGTGATCATGACCGGTTACGGCACCATCGAAACGGCAATCGAAGCGATCAAGAAGGGCGCCGAGGATTACATCACCAAACCCTTCGACTACGAAGCCATGCGGAAAAAGATCGCTCGTCTGATGGAGGTGATGGAACTGCGGGAACGGGTCGCCCAACTCGAGGGGAACCTGGAACGGCATGCCTGTTTCGAAAACGTCATTGCGGTGTCGCAGGCGATGGAACGCCTGCTCGAGCGCGCCCGGCTGGCGGCGGCAACCGATGCGTCGGTGCTGATCGTGGGCGAAACCGGGACTGGTAAGGAGATGCTCGCCCGCGCCATTCATCAAGCCAGCCCCCGCGCGCGTATGCCGTTCGTGGCGGTGAACAGCGGCGCTCTGCCGCGAGAACTGGTGGAGAGCGAGCTGTTCGGCTTCCGGCGCGGCGCATTCACAGGGGCCTACGCCGATGCGCCGGGAATTTTTTCCGCAGCCTCCGGGGGCACGATCTTTCTCGACGAGATCGGCGAAATGCCCAAGGACGTGCAGGTCAAGCTGCTGCGTGTCCTGCAACAAGGCGAATTGCGCCCGGTCGGCAGCACCACGGCGATGCACGTCGATGTGCGCGCGATCTCGGCGACCAATCGGAGCTTGAACGATCTGCGCGCTACGTTTCTGCGGGAAGATCTGTATTTCCGTATCGCGACCGTGGTGCTGCAAGTTCCGCCGTTGCGCGCGCGGCAGGAAGATGTTCTGGTGCTGTCTCAGAACTTCGCAGGCCGCATGACACGCCGTTACGGGCGCGAGATTTCACTTTCACGCAGCGCGATCGAGCTGCTTCTGGCCTACCCGTTTCCCGGCAATGTCCGTGAGCTGGAAAGCCTGATTGAGAGCGCCGCCGCCGTGTCGGCCGATAACCCTCAGCTCATCACCGACAAAGACCTCAAGCCGTCACTCAGCACGAACTCGCCGGAGCCTGCAATAAGCGCGGCAATCCAGCCGGTTTCGATGGAGCAGATGGAGCGGCAAACGATAGAGCAGGCGCTGCGGATGGCGGAGGGAAATCGCACCAAAGCGGCCTCGCTGCTCGGCATTTCCCGTGACACGCTGTATCGCAAGCTGCGCCAGTATCAGGCCTGACGTCCCCCAGGGAGCGTCCGACAATCGGACGGTTGTCACGATTTGCGACGCGGCTTCCGGCTCCAATTCATAGAAAACCGGCCCGTTCGAGGGTGGCGCATGGCGTGCAATCATCCGTGCATGACAATGCCGAGTGGACGCAAACCGCTTCTGCTTTGGATTGCTGCCGCGCTCGTTGCGACAGCCGCCCTGGCCATGATTCTCGCCCGGGAGCATCGTCCGGCCGCTACGCGGCACGCGTTATACGTAGTCGGCGATGCGCAGCGTGGCGCCGCCCTGTTTTTCGGCGAGAAACAGTGTTCGATCTGTCATTCGATCAACGGCGCGGGCGGACATGTCGCGCCCGAGCTGTCGGAAACACGGCCTGGTACGCCGGCCATGGGATGGCTCGGCACGGTCCTGTGGAATCATGCGCCCGGCATGTTCCGGCAGATCCGCGGGAGAAAGTCCTACCCGCAACTGAACTCGCAAGAGATGGCGGACGTTCTGGCGTTCCTTTATCGGGCGGCAAACACCGACCGGCCTGGCGATGCTGAAGCGGGCAAGAAGGTCTTCGAACAGAAGGGCTGTATTCGCTGTCATTCGGTGGGCGCATCGGGCGGCAAGTCCGCTCCGGAGTTGTCGAGCATTGGCGCGGATGGAGCAAATGAGTGGATGCGCGCCATGTGGAATCACTCTCAGTCGATGATTGGCCCAGTGACCGATGCGCTCGGAACGTGGCCTCAATTCATGAGCACTGAGATGAACGACCTTGTCGCCTATGCGAGCCAGGACGCCGCCGTCGCGCGCCGAAGCGAACCGGCGGGGAACGCGGAACGCGGTTGGAAGGTATTCCAGACCCGATGCATCCAATGCCATTCCGTGGGCGGACACGGAGGCGTTCTCGGCCCGGAACTTGGACCGGAGCACGAGCTTCCACTTACGACGTCGCAATTTGCGAGCGTCCTTTGGAATCACGCTCCGGCGATGCTGCGCCTCGGCCGCGAGAAGGGTATCGCGCTGCCCATTCTCGAGAATACCGAGATGGCGGACCTGGCTGCCTTCCTCGCCAGCCTCCGGTATTTTGAGCCAACGGGGTCTCCGTTTGTCGGTGAGCGCGTGTTCAACCTGCGCGGTTGCGCACGTTGCCATGGACCTTCGGCCGACGGTACGAGTGTTGGTCCTCGCATTCGGGCAGGCGGCGATGCATACACCGCGGTTTCCCTCACGGCGGCGCTGTGGAAGCATGGGCCGCGGATGGTCGATCGAATGGAGGAATTGGGCATTCCGTGGCCGCAGCTTCAGCCGAGCGACATCGGCGACCTGGTCAGTTTTTTGAATGCTCCCAAACACGATCAGTAACGATGCGCGCGTCCGAGAGGCCCATCCTGCACAAATCTTCGCGCGAGCCCTTCCGATTCCGAGGTCACACGCGCGAAACGGCACGAATATCTTCCCGTGGGCGAAACATGTTGGCGACCGCCGGCTAACTGTGTATCTTTCGGCTGGCGGCCGGGAGCTTACTCGAGGCGTAGTTGGAACGCTGGCTTGCTCCGGCTATAAGGGGCCGAACCGTGTCGCTACGGTGTTGGCCAAACAATCGCTCCCGCAGCAAGGCGTGGCGGAAACACTGGGTCTCGACCGGCCTTGTAGCACCCCACGTGGGTAATACCGCGCCGGCTCTCTAACCCCTTCCCCAAACAACAACTTACTCGTCCGCCAACCTTCTTCCCAGTAAACTCCCGCTAGCTGTCGAGTTCGCCGCTCAGGCGGCTGGCGAGCGGGCGGGTCTGGCCCGCGTACTTGTTGCCCACCTTGTTACGGTAGGGCACCGACGAGGGCGAGGATAACTGCTCGAAGGTGAACGAGCAGATGCGCATGCCGGGGTACAGGGCCACCGGCATGCGGCCTAGGTTACTCAGTTCGAGAGTCGCCTTGCCGGACCAGCCGGGATCGAAGAGTCCGGCGGTGCCATGAACGATGATGCCGATCCTGCCGAGGCTCGAACGGCCCTCGAGGCGCCCGAGCACGTCGTCGTCGAGGTCGAGCGTCTCTTCGGTGATGGCGAGCACGAACTCGCGCGGCTGCAGGATGAACGGCTGGCCGGGGGCGACCAGGAGCGGGCGCATCAGATCTTCGATGCTCCGTTTGTCACGCAGATCGATGTAGGCGTGGCGGCTGTGCTCGAAGACATTGAACTCGCCGCCGAGCCGGAAATCCACCGAACAACTGCCGAACTGTTCGGGCGGCAGCTCGGGCGAGATGCGGATCTTTCCCTCGCCGATGTACTTCTTAATGTCCACGTCCGAAAGGACCATTGGAGAATATCGTAACAGGGCGCGGCGGCGCGGCGAGGAAATCGTGTGGCGCTGGGTGTTCCTCATCAATGCGTCAGCGAGGTCCAGGGGGCGCGCTCGGGGCGCCGCGCCGATGACCCGGTGGGCGGCGGCGGCGGTCAATGGGCTACGGCGGGCGTCATGCGGCGGTCGATTTCGTCCAGCAGGGATTCGCAGGCGGGCGCGCTGTCGGAGACGAAATCGGCGCCGGCGGCGAACAAGCGGTCGCGGGCGCGCGCGGCGAGCGAGTCGCGTTCATGGGGCGGGAGGGCGTTCCACTCGGCTTCGCTCAGGCCGGCTTCGTTGCCGGTGAGCGCGACGCCGATGGTCCACATGCCGGCGTTGCGGCCCTCTTCGATATCGCTCGGCGTGTCGCCGATTTTCACGCAAGCGCGCAGCGGCCAGGCCTGGAGGCGCACGGCGTTGAGGTAGCACATGAGCGGCGCCGGGCGGCCCAGGCCGGCCTCTTCAGGCGTCACGCTCGCATCGGGTGCGTAGCCTTCGCGCGCGGCGCCCGCAAGCACGAGGTCAAGCATCGGGCGCGTGTAGCCGGTGGTCGAGCCGATCTTCACGCCGCGGGCGCGGAGATGCGCGGCCAGCGCGGGCACGCCGGGGATGACGCGCGAATGCTTCTCGATCGAGACGAGCTGGCGGGGTTGAAAGTCGGCGTAGAGACGCGCGGCCGCGGAGTCATCCGGCGGGGCGCCGTGGCGCGCGGCCCAGCGGGCGGCGACGGGCGCGAGCGCGAGCGTGGCGCGGATGTGTTCGAGCTTCGGCAGGCCCATGAAGGCGCGCGCTTCGGCGGCGCTCAGCGGCACGGCGTGGTAGGCGAACGTTTCGCGAATCGCTTCGACCGGCGCGCGGCTTCCGTAGTCGACCGTCGTACCCGCCCAGTCGAAGATCACCGCCTGGATTTTCACGCGCCCTCGATGCGGCCGATGACCTGCTCGGCCAGCCCGAAGGATAGCGTCATGCCGATGCCGCGCGTCACGGTGACAGCCTCGACGCCGGGCTCGGGCGAGGCGATGAAATAGGGCAGCGCTTCCTGGCGCGCGTAGACGCCGTGCCAGCGCTGCGCGATGGTGAGGTCCGGCAGGCGGGCGAAGCCGCCCAGATAACCGAGGATCAGTTCGTCGATCGAGGGCTTGTCGAAGATGTCGACGCTGCGCGCGTACTCGTGCGAGTCGCCGATGGTGATTTCGCCGGCCGGGGTCTGCGAGAGCATCACGTGGATGCCCCAGCGGTCGTACTCGGGTGTTTCTTCGGCTACGCGCCGCTTGAGCGCGGGGAGGCTGGGGCAGAGCTCGAAGCTCGGGTAGTAGCGCAGCGTGAGTCCTCCGGCGAGCGCCGGGCCGAGCTGCCATCCGTTCGGCTGCGGCGGGGTGCGCATCATCTGCAGCTTACATCGCGTCATGCCGGCGGAGGCGAACAGTGCGGGGAAGAGCGTCTCGAAGTCGTCGCCCGCGCAGACGATGACGCGATCGGCGCGCCAGCGCCCGCGCCCTGTCTCGATCGAGGAAGGCGAGGCCGCGTGTACGGCGCAGCCAAATTCGAAGGACACGCCGTAACGCGCTGCGAGGAACTGGGGCAGGCGGTCGAGGACGATGCGCGGGTCGACGGTCAGCTCGGTGGCGCTCGCGAGCGCGCCGCGAAGGCCCTGCGCCACGACCGCGGGTGAGCGGATCAGCGCTTCGGCGGGCGGGAGCCAGCGGCAGTCGTAGCCGTGAGCGGGCGCGAGCGCGGCGAACTCGCGCGTCACCGCTTCTTCGTCCGCGCGATAGGCCGCGTGAAGCGAGCCGGTGGCGAGATAGGGAATGCTCGCGGACGCGAGCAGCTCGAGCCAGATCTCGCGGCTGCGCAGCGCGAGCGCGAGCAAGGCGCCGGGCGGCTGGCCGATGGGCCAGATCAGGCCGAAGTTACGCAACGACGCGCCCTGCGCGCGCTCCTGCCGCTCGAAGACCGTCACGCGCAAGCCGCGCTTCGCCGCCGCGTAGGCGTGCGCCAGGCCGAGGATGCCGCCGCCGATGACGGCCACGCCGGTGTGTTGGCCGGTCATCTTAGTGCGCCAGGCAGGCGTCGATCAGCGGGCGGTAGGCCTCGAGCGGCGCGACGCTCGAGCCGGGGCGCTTGGCCTGCTCGTCCCAGCCGCGCAGGCGAAGCTTCGCCGCGAACAGGGGATCGCCGCGAAACGCCGCCGCTTCGGATTCGCTCATCGGCCCGCCCTGCAGGGCGAGCGTCGTGGCGCTGGCGGCGGACAAACGAGAGGCATAGGAAGGATTCGTTGCGGTGAGATAGCGCTTCGCATCGACGTGTCCGCGCACGAGAGCCGCGACCAGGGGCGGGAAGCCGCGTTCGAGAAGAAACCGCGCGCCGAGGTCGTCGTGATTGATCACGCCAACTTCTTCATGCCGCCGCGCCTCGCCGCTCTCGAGCAGGTGGCCGACATCGTGCAGCAGCGCGGCGGCCACCAGGTCGTCCGATGCGCCCGCGTCCCGCGCAAGCTGCGCGCACTGGAGAGCGTGTTCGAGCTGCGTGACCGGCTCGCCATAGTAGGCGGCCGAGGCGGAGCCTTCGAGCAGGCCGAGGATCTCGTCAACGACGGTTTCGGAGGAAGGCATCGGTTATTCTTCGCGCAGGATTTCGAGCGGCTTCTGAGCCAGGATACGAAAACTGGCGAGCCAGCCGGCGCCGATGGCGACCAGCGCGGTGGCGGCGACGGCGACGAGGATGGGACTCCAGTCGACGTTGCCGTGGCCGTCGAGCAGGCGGCGCAGGACGAGCGTCGAGAAACCGGCGGCGAGCAGACCGCCCATCAGGCCCGCCACCGAGCCGATGACGGCGAACTCGATCGAAAACGCGCGCGCGATCCGTCGCCGTGTGCCGCCCAGCGTTTTCAGGATCACCACTTCGTGTACGCGCCGCAAGCGCGTACCGGCCACGCTCGAGGCGAGGATGATCACGCCGCCCACGATGGCGAACGCGGAGAGGAAGCGGATGACGAGCGCAATCTGATCGACGACCTCCTGCACGAGCGCGAGCGCCTCGGCGATGTTGACTACGGTAACGGTCGGGTACTTGGCGTACACCGCCTGCTCGAGCGAGGCGACACGGCGCGGATCCACGTGAACCCCGCCGTAGTGGATCGCCGGAAGGCCGGCCAACGCGGCGGGCGTGGCGATAAACTCGCTCATGCCCGACATGCGGAAGCCCTCGCTGCGGTAGACGGCGGCGACGCGCACCTGGGTGCGGCGGCCCATGCCTTCGATCTCGATCGTCGCGCCGGGCTTGAGGTGAAGGATCTTCGCCGCTTCCTCGGCCGCGGCGATCTCGAGTCCCGTGCCGCCGTCGCGCCACCACTGGCCCGCGAGGATGCGCAGTCCGTCGGGTTGCGCCGCGGCCGTGGTCATGGCGCGCGTGCGCACGAACCGGCGCGCGAAGCCTTGCAGGCCGAGGTCCTCGACCGGAACGCCGTTCACGCGCGTGATGCGCGCCTGGATCGAGGGCACGATATCGACCGCCGTGTTCGCGCCAAGGCAGGACCGGATTAGCTGGACCAGGCCATCGCGCTCGCCGGGCTGAACGTCGATGAGAAACACATTGGGCAGGCCGGGCGGCGCGGTCTCGACGATTTCGGCGATCAGCGACTTCTGCACCAGATAGATCGACAGCGTGAACATCACTCCGACGCCGAGCGCCACGAGCACGGACTGCGCCTGGTTGCCCGGACGATAGAGGTTCGCCAGGCCCTGGCGCATGCTCGACGGAAGGCGCAGGCCCACGCGGCGCAGCAGCAGTTTCACCGCCCGCAGCAGAACCCAGGACACGGCCGACAAAGCGAGCAGACTGGCGGCAAGGCCTCCGGCGAAGTAGGCTCCGACGCGCGGCGAGCCGCCGAGCCAGGCGGCCAGCGCACCGAGGCCCGAAAGGATCGCAAGCGCCCACACGGCGCTCTCGCGCGACTGGCGCCAACGCTTCCGCCACGGCTCGAGCGCCTCGGGCATGTCGCGGCGAAGGATCACGTTCGGGCGGATGCGCCGGATGCGCAACAAGGGAGGCACCGTGAACAACAGCGTGGTGAGCAGACCGCAGGCCACGCCCTGCGCCGCGGCCCGCCAGTCCCAAACGAAAGCCACCGGGAGCTGGAAGTACCGGCGCAGCAGCAGCGGGAAGACGCGCTCGATGCCCGTCCCGGCGACGATTCCCACCAGCGATCCACCCCCGCCCAGGATCAGCGCCTCGATCGTGTAGATGCGGATCACCTGCGCCGAGCGCGCGCCCATCGATTTCATGACCGCGATGGTGTCCATCTTCTGGCGGAGATGGGCTTCGATCGCGCTGGCCACGCCGATCGCGCCGACGATCAGCGCGATGAGGCAGATGAGGCTGAGGAATGTCGTGGCGCGATCGAGCCCGCGCGTGAGGCTGGGGTTGGTTTCGCGGTATCCGATCACCTGCGCTTCGGGAAACGCCATGTGCAGCGTGGCCTTCGCTTCGTCGACCGTGAGGCCTGCCGCCGGCAGTTGAAACAACAGGCGCTGCGCGGCGCGGCTTCCGAAGCGGATGAGGCCGGTGCGGTCGAGCCCGCCGCGCGTCATCAGCACGCGCAGTCCCACGTTGATGTTGCCGCTCATGCGATCCGGCTCGGAGACCACCACGGCGGCGATGCGGAACTCCTGCCCGCCGAGCCTCACCATGTCGCCGACGCGCGCGTTGAGCCGCGCCAGCACATCGTCGCCCACGGCGATGGTCCGATCGTTCAGCACGGAGGCGAGCGGCGCGGGCGGGTCCAGCTTCACCGTGCCGTAGAACGGATAAACGCTCGGATCGATGGCTTTCGCCGAGATCATCACCGGGACCGGCCGCGCCGCCGACACGATCATGGTGAGCGTTTCGGTGACGCGCGTGAGCCGCGCGCCGCGGCGCTCGAGGCCGGCCAGCGTGGCCTCTTGTTGGGCGCTGGGCAGCGAGAACTCGCGCACCGACACGTCGGCCGCCATCAGCGCGCGCGCTTTCGAAGCGAGCATCGTGTGGAAGGCGCCGCTGAAGCCGCGCACGCCGGTGAGCGAGGCGACGCCGGCCGCCACGGCAAGCATGACAAAGGCGAACTTCGCCGGCGAGGCGCGCAGCTCGCGCCATGCGATCTTGAACGCGGTGAGCCAGAAGGTTCCCTCAGGCCGCATGGCCGGCCCTCATCTCGTCGCGGGCAATCAGCCCGTCGGAGAGCGTGATGACGCGATCGGCGTGCGCGGCGAGCGTGGCGTCATGCGTGACAAGCAGCAGCGTCGTCCCCTCGCTGCGGTTGAGCGCGATGAGAAGTTCGAGCACGTGGCGGCCATTGGCGGAGTCGAGATTGCCGGTCGGCTCGTCGGCCATCAGCAGCGGCGGGCGCACCATGAAGGCGCGCGCGAGCGCCACGCGCTGCTGCTCGCCGCCGGACAACTGCACCGGGTAGTGATCCATGCGGTCTCCGAGGCCCACGCCGGCGAGCAGCTCGCGCGCGCGGGCGAGCCCGTCGCGGCCGCCGGCGAGCTCGTGCGGCAGCAACACGTTTTCTTCGGCCGTGAGCGTCGGGATCAGTTGATAGCTTTGGAAGACAAATCCGATCTTGCGGCCCCGCACGCGCGCGAGTGCGTCCTCGTCGAGCGAAGTGATGTCTTCGCCGTCGAGCACGATGCGCCCGCTGGTGGGCGTGTCGAGGCCGGCGGCGAGTCCCAGAAGCGTACTCTTGCCGCTGCCCGACGATCCCATGATGGCCACGAACTGTCCGGCGGGAACGGTGAAGTCGATACCGCGCAGGATCTCTACGCGATGGCTGCCGCTGTCGATCGTCTTGGTGAGCCCGGCGACTTCGAGAATGGGGCGCGGAATCGACATCCGGGACGTCTGAATTTATTATGGCATCAGTAGTGCGCACGCTTCTTCTTTTCGCCTTCGTTGCGTTCTTCCCCGCCGTGGCGGCGCCGCGCGGAGACACGCGTCCGCGGATTGTTGTCTTCGGCGACAGCCTGAGCGCGGGCTTCGGCGCCGACCCCGGACAGAGTTTTCCCGACTTCTTACAGAAGGATCTCGACCACTCGGGCTTCCGCTACCGCGTCGTGAACCAGGGACTCAGCGGCGACACGACCTCCGGTGGGCTGACGCGCATCGGCGAGGCGCTTGCGGTGAAGCCCGCGGTGGTGATTCTCGAACTCGGCGGCAACGATGGGCTGCGCGGGCTGCCGATCGAACGCACGCAGGCGAATCTTGAAACAATGATCCAGCGGTTTCGCGCCGCCGGAAGCCGCGTTCTGCTCGCGGGCATCACATTGCCGTCCAACTACGGACCCGACTACATCGAGCCGTTCCAGCGCATGTACCAGCAGCTCGCCGCGAAGTACCGCCTGCCGCTGATTCCGTTTCTCTTGCAGGATGTCGTCTTCGCGCATCCGGAGTACATGCAGCACGACGGCATCCATCCGACGGGCCAGGGAAACGAGATCGTGGCGCGTACCGTGTTGCGCAAGCTGGCGCCGATGTTGAAGAAGTGATGGCCAACGAGTTCGCGATCCTTGCCGACGAGATTGCCGCGTGCCGCAGGTGCCCGCGCCTGGTGAAGTATCGCGAGCGCGTCGCGCAGGAAAGGCGGAAGGCGTATCGCGGCTGGGAGTATTGGGGGCGGCCCGTACCGGGCTTCGGCGACGAGCGGGCGCGGATGCTGATCGTGGGGCTGGCGCCGGCCGCGCACGGAGCCAATCGCACGGGCCGCATGTTCACCGGGGACCGCTCGGGCGACTTCCTGTTTCGCGCGCTGTATGAGACCGGCTTCGCCTCGCAGCCCACGAGCACACATCGCGACGACGGGCTGACGCTCACCGGCGCTTACGTCGCGGCCGCCGCGCGCTGCGCCCCGCCGGATAACAAGCCGTCCATAGCGGAGCTATTGCAGTGCCGCCCGTATCTCGAGCGCGAGATCGGCCTGCTCGAAGAACTGCGCGTAGTGGTGGCGCTCGGCCGCACGGGCTTCGACGTGTACCTGTCCATCCTGAAGGACCGAGGGCTGATCGCGAGCCGCGCGCCGTTCCGCTTTGGGCACGGCGTGTGTCACGACACGGGGCCGGGGACGCCGCTGTTGATTAGTTCCTTTCATCCGAGCCAGCAGAACACGTCCACCGGGCGGCTGACGCTCGAGATGCTGGTGGCCGTCTTCGCGCGAGCGCGCCGGGCGCTGGGCTGAGATCTACGAGTGCACGCGCGCCGGAGAGAGTCCCGCCGAATGCCCTTGGCCCATAGCGAGCGGCACGGACGGATCGCCGACAGCCAGAAGCCGCGGATCTTACCGTGCTGGTTCCAAGGACTCAGGAGGGCAATGGCGGTTACGTTTCGGAGGCGCCACGGGCGACACCGCCATGTCCGAGCCGGTCATCCTCATAAGATCGGCGCGCCGAAGGCGAACGCCTTCCGCATGGGGATCGGACAGGGGCTTCGGCTCGCGCTGGCCGTGTTCATGTCGTTTGGAGCGGTGACGGTTGGGCGTGGCGGAAAGGGATTGCCGCCGGAGATTGCCCAGCGCGGTAAGTTGGCGGCGGCTCTGACGGTGTCGTGCGGTGCGGATGCGCTAAACTCAGTAGTTCGGGCCGTGGCGCAGCCTGGCTAGCGCGCTTGCTTGGGGTGCAAGAGGTCCCGGGTTCAAATCCCGGCGGCCCGACCATTCAACCCTCCAGAATCAATCCACGCCCCCCGCCCTTAGCCGAGGGAGCCGGTCCGCACAACATGCTCAACCCGCCTGCTCTGTGCTCGATATTCTGTGCTCATTCGGCGTTCGATCCAGCTTCGTGAGCGCGTCGCGCATCCTCCCGGGCTTCGCCTGGCTGAAGAGCCTGATGACTCCGGCGTCGCCCTGCCGCGGCAACTCTTTGATCATGTGATCGGCCACGCCGCCGGCGTTCAAACGAGTAGCCAACGTGTGCCGGCATTCGTACGGAGCAAGGTACGGCGCTCCCGCCCATTCATAGAGGAACTTACAGGCGCTTCCCGCGAGGCAGATAGCGCGGCGCGTCGTAGCGGTCCCCGCGCGCGGCGGCCGTGTACATTGGCGGCGAGTCGCCATACGGATCGTGGAACCGCGCCATCATCTCGTACATCCGCGCGCGCATGTCGTCCACATACGTCCGGTACGACGAGTCACTTACTATGTTGCGCATCTCGTCCGAATCGTTTGTCAAGTCGTACATTTCATCGAAATCGAAGCCGTTAAACACGTACTTGAAGCGGTCCACGATGGCGATGCGCTGCGTGTAGAGAAACTCGCCGCCGTAGAAAGCGCAAAGAATCTGGTCGCGCCAGCGGCCCAGGTTAGGTTCGTCGAACAGCGGCTGAAGCGGCTCGCCGTCGGCGAACGGCAGCGGCCGCGCACCGGCCGCCGCTACATACGTATGCGCCAGGTCGTGCGTCTGCACCAGCTTGTTCGTGGAGCTGCCCGCTTTCACGCGCCCCGGCCAGCGAACGATGAGCGGCACGCGATAACACTCCTCATACGGAATCCAGCCCTTGATCCACATGCGGTGCGCGCCGACCATGTCGCCGTGGTCCGAGGTGAAGGCGACCAGCGTGTCGCCTGCCTGCCCCGTGCGATCGAGCGCTTCGAGCACGCGGCCGATCTGCGCGTCCAGTTGCTCGACATAGGCGTAGTAACAGGCGCGGCTTTGGCGCGCGTCGTCCTCGGTGACATCGCCCCAGGTCTCCGATTCCCGGCGATGCAGCCCCGGCTTGCCTTCGAACGAATCGTGAAAGCCGCCCGGCACGGGGATCGAGCGGGCGTCGTAGCGGTCGCGGAACGTCTTCAAGGGAAGATACGGATCGTGAGGCGCCACGAAGTGTACTTCGAGATGCCACGGCGCGGCGCCTCGCGCGAAGCGGCTCATCATGCGAATGGCCAGCTCCGCCGTGTAATGTTCGAGCGTCGCCTCTACCGGCCCCTCCTGATAACCCCACATCACGAACGGTTCGCTGCCCGGCCATTCGAACCTGCGCTCGGCGGTGACGCGCAGCTTCTCCTTGGGCCGCTCGACGCGATCCGGGTTCAGATCCACGCCGCGCAGCACCGCCGGATCGCATCCATACACGCCCGCGATCTCGTCGAAGCCGAACGACAGCGGCCCGCGCTCGAAGCTCGCGTGCCACTTGCCAACGTAACCCTGCCGGTAACCCGCCTCGCGCAGCCGTTGCGAGTACAGCACCACGTCCGGAAACATATCGCGATGCACCGACGGAGGCGAGTGGACCTGATTGTAGACGCCGTTGTGCCAATGATAGGCGCCGGAGAGAAGCATCGCGCGCGCCGGGCAGCATACGGCCGAGGGCGTGTAACTGCGCTCGAACGACATGCCGCCGCGCGCGAGCCGGTCGAGGTTCGGCGTGCGGCAACCGCTTCTCCCTCCGACGGTGGCCCACTGCTGCTGGTCCGACATGATGTGAAGAATGTTGGGGCGCCTCGGCGCGCTCCCGCTCTGGGCCGCCAGCGCCGGCGCGGCGAGAGTTCCGGCAAGCAACTCGCGGCGCCGGAATTTTCCGCCGCCCGTCTTCGGGACGTTCTCTTCATCCATGGATACGACTCTATCGCGGGCGCGGCGCCCGCACGCATCCGTGCGCCGCTGGTATGCTGTGACGTTATGAGACGAGTGGCCCGGCTCGGAGCGGGGCTGCTGGCGCTGGGCGCGGCCGCGCGCGGCGGGGAGGTCCCCGGCGCGTACCGCGAATCGGCGCGGCGGATTATCGAAGCGGCGCTCGCCGACGAGCAAGGCTACGCGCGGCTCGAGGCGCTGTGCGACCGCATCGGCAATCGTCTTAGCGGCTCGGCGGCGCTCGATCGCGCCGTCGCCTGGTCTTCGGCCGAGATGAAAAAGGCCGGGCTCGAGAACGTTACGACGATCCCGGCGAAGGTGCCTCATTGGGTGCGCGGCCGCGAGGCGGCTTCTCTCACCGCGCCCGTCGAAAAGAAGCTGAACATTCTCGGCCTGGGCGGAAGCGTCGGCACGCCGGGTGTTACGGCCGAGGTTGTGCCGGTGGCGAGCTTCGACGAGCTCGAGCGGCTCGGGCGCGTCCGCGTCGCGGGGCGCATCGTGTTGTTCAACGTTCCGTATCGCGGCTACGGAAAGACGGTCGTCTATCGCATGGCCGGGCCGTCGCACGCGGCGAAGCTGGGCGCCGTGGCCGCGCTGGTGCGCTCGATCACGCCATCGAGTCTCGAGAGCCCGCACACCGGCTCGCTCGAGTACGACGCGGACGCGCCGAAGATCCCCGCCGCCGCGGTGACGATCGAAGACGCCGGTCTGATCCAGCGGCTGCACGACGCGGGCAACACGGTGAAGGTCCATCTTGCCATGGAGGCGCGCATGCTCCCCGACACGCTCTCGGCTGACGTCATCGGAGAGATCCCTGGACGCGAGACTCCGGATCGGGTCGTTGTAATCGGCGGCCATCTCGATTCGTGGGACGTCGGCCAGGGCGCGCAGGACGATGGCAGCGGCATCATGACCGCGCTGGCGGCGGCCAGCCTCATCGGCAGGCTCGGTCTGCATCCGCGGCGCACGCTGCGCGTCGTCTTTTGGACCAACGAAGAGAACGGCGGCGCCGGCGCGCAGGCTTATCGCGACTGGGTTGGCGGGCGCATCCACGATCACGTCGCGGCGATCGAGATGGATGGCGGCGCGGAGAGGCCGGTTGGCTTCGGCTTCACCGGCCCGCCGGCGGCGTTCGAAAAAGTTCGCGCGGCCGCGGGGCTGCTCGATGCGATTGGGGCCAACGCGATCCTGCCCGGAGGCGGCGGCGCCGACATCGCGCCGCTGGTGCGCGACGGCGTGCCCGGCCTCGGCCTGCGCACCGTGGACGCGCATTACTTCGATTGGCATCACTCGCGAGCCGACACGCTCGACAAAGTGGACCTGCACGACTTCCGCCTGAACGTCGCGGCGATGGCCGTGATGGCATACTGTTTGGCGGACATGCCCGCGAGGCTCGACGATATCCATGCCGAACGACGATAACGAACTGCGCTGGCACCCGCTGCTGCGGCAATGGGTCGCGGTGGCGGCCAACCGCCAGGACCGTCCGCAGATGCCCGCCGACTGGTGCCCGTTCTGTCCCGGCTCGGGACAAGTGCCCGATGCGTATGAAGTGTACTTGTATCCGAACGACTTCGCGGCGCTGCGTCCGGACTCGGCGCCGTTCGCGCCGCGCGAGGAACTGTTCGCCGCCACCGGTGCGCGCGGCTCCTGCGACGTCGTGCTGTACTCGCCCGAGCACACGCTCGCGCCCTCGCGGCTCACCGTCACGCAATGGGGCAAGGTTGTCGATCTGTGGACGCGGCGCAGCGTCGAGCTGATGAGCCGCGACGACGTGGCTTACGTCACGGTGTTCGAAAACACGGGCGTCGCGATCGGCGTCACCATGCCGCATCCGCACGGCCAGATCTACTCGTTTCCGTTCCTGCCGCCGCTGGTCGAGCGCGAATTCGACTCGGCGGCCCGCTATCGCGCGGAGCATGAGCGGTGCCTATACTGCGAAATTCTCGCCGGAGAAGTGCGTCAAGGCGTGCGAATCGTGGCTCAAAACGCGTCTTTTGTCGCGTTTTTGCCCTTCTTTGGACGCTTTCCCACCGAGATGCAGATCTATTCGAAGCGCCACTTCGGCGCGCTCGAGGATCTGTCGGCGAGCGAAGCGGCGGACCTGGCGGCGATGCTCAGCCTGGTGCGGCGTAAGTACGACGCGCTTTACGGAACGCCGATGCCGCTGATGATGCTGGTGCGGCAGCGGCCGGCGCGCGAGCGCGCGGCGTGGTTTCACTTTCACGTCGAGTTCCTTCCGATCCAGCGCAGCGAGACGAAGCTGAAGTATCTCGCCGCGATCGAGAGCGGCAACGGCACGTTTCTCAACGACACGCGCGCCGAGGAGATGGCCGCGCGGCTGCGCGACGTGGCCGTGGAATAAGGGCTGTCGCAAAAACAAGGTCACGGATTGGGTGAGATCGTGTAGTTACACTTGGGCGGACCTTCGTGCGGCTTCAGTCGAAGCGCTCGGAGCCGATCGAGCGTTGGTGCGGCGCTGAATGGGGTTCCATTTGTAAGCGCCAGTCGGGTAGTGGGCAACGGTGAGAGTCAGACCGAGCGACTCGGCCAGTTGGGACTGGAGTTCGATTTTCCAGGCGCGACGACGAGCGCCATTGCTATCGCCCGTGTCGGTCAGGATGAGGCGTTGCCGGGAGCGTGGATAGCGGACCGGCTCCTCTTGGCCCTACCAATGCGCGATGGCGTGGGCGGCGAAGGCGGATGTGTCATGCGAGACCCCCACAGCGACCGGCCCCTCGATTCGCGAGCGGATCATAGATACCGTGAGCGATGGCTATCGGCGATCCACTGGCGAGGCGAAGCCTGATCGGCCAAGCTTAACATCGTAGAGCGGCGCGAATTCCGAGCCGCCGTCCGAACCCGAAGTTCCGCATAGGACGCTCGGCCGAGGGAAGGATGGGCGGTCCGGTGCGCGAACGGCTATTCGTATCGCAGGGCGACCATGGGGTCCACGCGCATCGCTCGGCGCGCCGGAATGTACGACGCCGCGAGGGCCACCAGAATTAACAGACACGCCACGGCCAGGAACGTAAGCGGGTCGTAGGCGCTGACGCCGAAGAGCAGATTGGCCATGAGCCGGGTCAGCGCGGCGGAAGCGGCGATGCCCACCGCGACCCCGGCGAGGGCCATCTTCGCGCCGTCGCCGAAGATGAGTCGCAGCACGTCCCGGCGTTGTGCGCCGAGCGCCATGCGAAGGCCGATCTCGTGCGTGCGCTGGCCGGCCAGATACGAAATGACGCCATAGACGCCGACGCAGGCCAGAGCCAGTGCGAGCGCGGCGAAGAGGCCGAGCAGGATCATCGAAAAACGGCGCGCGGCGAGCGAATCGGCGATGATCTTGTCCATGGTCCGGGTTTCGTAGACGACGATCTCCCGGTTGACTTTCTCGAGCGCCCGCCGAATGGCGCCTACCTCGGTTTCCGGCGATCCGTGCGTCCGCACGACGAATATCCCGCCGCGGGCCAGGAGCGGCATGAACTGGTCGGGGACCTGCGAAATCGACATATAGAACTGCGCTTGGATCGGCGAGTGGGTATCTTCGGCGAGGCCCCATTGCTTGACGTGTCCCACAATTCCGACGATTTCGGCCACGCTGTCGAGAATTGCGATGTTCACGCGCCGGCCGATGGGGTTCTGGCCGGCGAAGTGGAGCCTGGCGAATTGTTCGTCGATGACGATGGCGAACGGGGAGTGCTCATTGTCGGAGGAGGTGAGGAACCGCCCGCGCCGGAGTGGGATCCCCATGGCCTTTAAGTAATCCGGCTCGACGACGTAGAACAGCGACGTTTTCATCTCCGCGGCGGTTGTGGGTTTGGGCTGGCCCTCGATCCAAAACGGCGCCTCGGAATCCCCGGACATGGGCAGCGCGCCGGCGTTGAGCGAGGCCGCCTCGATGCCGGGAACGGCGGCCACCGTATCCTGGAGCCGGCGCATGGAGGCGCGCGTGGCGCCCGGGGTGACGGGAGAGGAGACGGCGAACGTGAGGACGTGGCGGGGATTGAAGCCGGGGTTGACGCTCCAGAGATTGGCGACGCTGCGGATCATGAGTCCCGCGCCGACGAGCAGGACGAGCGCGAGCGCCATTTCGACGATGACGAAGAGCCCTTGCAGGCGGCGCCGCGCGCCACTTGATCCGCGTCCCCCTTCCTGCAGCGTTGCGTGGAGACGAGCGCGGGAGGTGTTCAGCGCCGGAGCGAGTCCGAAGAAGATTCCGGCGAGCACGGAAGCGGCGAGAGTAAAGAGCAAGACGCGGGAATCGATCTGCACGGACTGCGCGCGGGGCAGGGCCTCCGGCATCAGGCGAATCGCCGCCCGCGTTCCCCAGGCGGCCAGCAGCAGGCCCAAACCGCCGCCGGCGCAGGATAGCAGCAGGCTCTCGGTGAGGAGCTGGCGGATCACGCGTCCGCGGCCCGCGCCCAGCGCCGCACGAATGGCGAATTCGCGCGTGCGCCCGGTGGAGCGCGCCAATAGCAGATTCGCGACATTGACGCAGGCGATCAGGAGAACGAATCCCACGGCGGCGAGCAGCACCAGGAGAAAGGGGCGGATGTCGCCGACCACGTCCTGTTTGAGGGGAAGCAGTGCGATGCCGGCGCCTTTGTCGGCGTCCGGATAGGTTTCGGCGAGAGCTCGCGCCACGGTGTCCATGTCCGACTGGGCTTGCTCGATCGTGACTCCTGGCTTAAGCCGGCCGACCGCGTCCATGCCCATGGCGATGCGCCGGTCGCGAAAGGTCGGATCGTTCCACCGGCCGATGGGCACATAGACGTCGCTGTCTTGAAAATTGCCGCTTTGATAGCGAAAGCCGGCGGCGATGACCCCAACCACGGTGTAGCCAACGCCGTCGAGCGTCAGCGTTTTACCGAGCGCGTCCGGGGAGGAGCCGAATTTGCGTTTCCAGAAACCGCCGCTGAGCAGCGCCACCGGCTGTGCGCCCACCTGGTCCTCTTCGGGACGAAGGAGGCGGCCGGCGACGGAGTTCACGCCGAGTACGGAGAAGAAATTCGCGGAGACCATTTCGGCCCGGACGCGCTCGGGTTCGCCGAGGCCGGTGAGGTTGTAATTCTCCTCGCGAAAGGCCGCTATCGAGGAGAACGAGCGCTGGTTGCGCACCCAGTCGAGAAAGTTCGGATAGGAGATAGAGGAGTGCGAAAACTCTTTGGTCCTTGCGTAGATGGCGACCAGGCGATCCGGCTGATGGTAGGGGAGGGGATTGAGCAGGACGGCATTGACGACGGAAAACAGCGCGGTATTGGCGCCGATGCCGAGCGCCAGCGTGAGAATCGCAATCGCTGCAAAGCCCGGTGATTTGGCGACCATTCGGGCGCCGTAGCGAATGTCTTGCAGTAAGCTATCCATCTCGTCTTCAGAGACGCTTTGCGGTTGGAGCCGGGCGATTCGTGCTGCGCCAGGCCCTCCGGCCTTACAACGGGATACGCCTTTCCGATTGGTTATGTTCCTCAAACCGACTCGAGGCCGCCGCGCCGTGCGGTCGCGGCCCTGTGCCCTTTTGAGGAACCGTCATCGTTGGCGCGGGACTATGATGGATGGAGGGCCGGCGATGGCTGGAGGGTAGAGCTGCAATCCGATTCGGGAGGTGCGCTTTGATTCAGACGCTCATGAAGAACTGGCTGTTGCTGGCAGTCTGCGGTGTTGTTGACGCTACCATTTCGGTCCTCTACTTAGTCATGCGGGGCACGGATGGACCGCTGACTTTCTATTCCTGGCGCGGCACGATTGGGTTGCTGGGTAAGCTCGCACTGGCCGCGGGGGCTTGCACGATCGCGGCGGGTCTTTGGAGATCCGCGAAGGGCAGATGCTGGCTTCTGGTGTTGAATGGTCTGGCGCTTAGCGCGCTCGGACTGATCCAATACGGCTTTGTCCGCTTTCGAATTCGCTTTCTTACGGTCGCGCTCCTGGTCATCGTGATGGCGATGAGCCTCGGGATTCTCGGATGGATGATCGCGCGAGGGTCGTGGCGCCGGCGTCATGTTGCGGACGCGTGGTTTGCTGCCTTGGCCGGATCGGCGTCATTTGGTTTTGCTTTGACGTTTCTTGCTCTGGGGTTTCAATGGATCAAGATAGTACCGGGGGCACACGCGGACTTACTTTGGCTGGGCCTCTATTTTGGCTTTAGCGCCATCTGCATGCTGGGGCTGGCGCTGGGCCTGCACCGCCATGGTCTTTCGCAAACCGGCCCGGGGGAAGCCCTGCCATTCTTAGGAAACCCACGACACGCATAGTAGGCGCGCGGCGGGTGTCGATAGGGTCAACTCGCCGCAGCCCCTCGCGCGTTTCGCATTGAGCAGGTTTCGGGACGGCGACCGGGCATCGGTCGGGATGGGCTGGAAGGGTTCGCTGCCGACGCGGACTGGAAATCTGGGGAACGGCGCCAACCTACCGCAGCCGGCCATTTGGAAGTGACGTCGCCGACGCGCGAATTGGGGCCAGCGCCGACCGCTGCGCCGGCAATACGGAGGCTCGGGCACGTCAAACTGACGTGACGCCAGTGTAGCAATGTTACAGGGCCAGAACGGTTGAAGTACTGCCGTTTACGAATTCGCGGGTAAGCTGGGGCTCGAGTAGATGGCCACGCCCCAATGTGCAGCCCCGATGGAACGTCGTCAGCGGATGAGTAAGATGCGATGGCGACGCCATTTCGCCGGATCGCCCTATGGGATCAGGTACGTGAGCCCCATGTTGAGCTGCAGCGAGTTCTTCTTGAACGCCGGCGGCGGGTCGTTCAGGTACGAGTCGATCAGCCCGACGCTGAAGTTGAGCTTCTTGTAAACCGGCGCGGTGAGGGCGGTGCTGAAGGCGCCCGAGTAGGCGCTCAGGTTGTTCCACGCCGGCGTGATGGTCAGCGCTTCGACGAGCAGCATGCCGCGCGGCAGCTTGCGCATGTAGTTTTCGCTGAAGACGGAGCCGACCAGCTTTTGGCTCGCGGTCGAGCCGGCGAACTGCTGATCGATGTAACTCATGCCGGCCTTGACATCGAGCTCGGCATTGCCGGTCTTGAACGTGGTCCAGCCAATGCCGCCGGTGTAGGTCTGCTGCAAGTCCAAACCCTGGGAGAAGTTGTGATCGAACGCCGCTTGGCCGAAACCGTACAGGCTCGACGAGAAGTACTCGTCGCGCTCCGCGTCGGCGTGGTAGATGTCCGTCTTGATGCTCGGCGTGTACGGCTGGCTCAGCAGGCCGTACGACGTGCTGAAGTCGATCAGCGTGCGGTTCTGCGGCTCCAGCCAGTCCTCGGATGGCTGAGCCCGGATCAGGCTGACGGCGCCATTGAAACTGCGGCTGCTCTGCGTAGCCTCGACGATGCTCGCGCCCGCCGTCACCGCCCCGGTCCAGTCCGAGAAGAAACCCGGGGTTGTCGTGATGGCCTTCTGGAATACGGCATCGTCAATCACGTGGCTGGTATCGGCCACCGGGACGCTCTTCGACGGCCCCTCGGCGGCCGGAGTGACCTGCAGGTTCTGGCCTTCAAGCGACACCGTGCCCTCGGCGACTTGCGAGGTGCTGATCTTCCCCCGGAGCCTGACCGCCTTCGGGATCACCGCGAACTTCTGGCTCGAGTGAAGTTCTTGAACGCTCGCCCACGGCACGACAACCTGACCCACCATGTCGCTCTTGAACGTAACCGCCGTCCCGTCCGCCTTGAGCATGTGGCCGATCAACTTTTCGCCGTCCTTGAGCAGCAGGACGTCGGGCGCGGGCTTGGCCTGAGCGCGCACGGCGGGAGCGCAGAAAATGCCGGCCGCGGCCAAAAAAATCGTGGCAATGCCTCGATTTGTCTGTAAGAATCTCTGGGGATGAAGGCTCATAGGGCGTAAGAGCCAGAATAACTTGAATCCGGGCCAGGATCCATCCGGGCGAAGAAAAAGCCGGGCGCTTTCGCGGAGCGCCCGGCGCGATGAGACGTGCTTGCGTGCTAGCTGCAGCCGCTTGTGCCGCCGCAGTTTTCGCACTTGTGGCAGGAGCCGTTCCGGGTCATGATCCCGCCGCATACGGCGCAGACTACGGCGTCGGATCCGGTCAGCGGATAGAACGGCAGGCTTTGCTGCGGTTCGGGCTCGGTCGGCCGCAGAACGGGCGGGTTGCCGGCTTCCGTGATCGCGTACTCGGGCCCCAGGAACTTCGATCCGAGCCACCGGAATATGTAGTCCATGATCGACTTAGCGTACGGGATCTGTTTGTTGCCGGTCCAGCCGCTGGGCTCGAAACGCACGTGGCTGAACTTGTCGACGAAGAACTTCAGCGGTACGCCGTATTGCAGCGCGTAACTGATCGAAGTGGCGAAGCTGTCCATCAGGCCCGAGATAGTCGAGCCTTCCTTGGCCATCGAGATGAACACTTCCCCCGGCGTGCCATCCTCGTAGAGGCCCACCGTGATGTAGCCTTCGTGCCCGGCGATCGAGAACTTGTGCGTGATCGACCGGCGCTCGTCAGGCAGCTTGCGCCGGACAGGCTGGTAGACGATCTTTTCGATCACCGCCGGCGATGCGCCCGCCGCCGCGCCCGCCGCTTTCTTCTCGCCCTTTCCCGTGCCCGAGCTGAGCGGCTGCACGCGCTTTGAGCCGTCGCGGTAAATGGCCACGGCCTTCAGCCCGAGCTTCCAGCTTTCGAGATAGGCGTCGGCGATGTCGGCCGGCGTCGATTCTTCCGGCATGTTGATGGTCTTCGAGATCGCGCCCGAGATGAACGGCTGCACGGCGGCCATCATGCGGACATGGCCCATGTGCTGGATGAAGCGCTTGCCGTTTTGCGGGCGGAAGCTGCAATCGAACACCGGCAGGTGCTCATCCTTGAGCCCTGGCGCGTCCTCGATCGTGCCTGTCGCGTCGATGTGCGCGACAATCTTTTCGACCTGATCGGGATGGTAGTTCAGCTTGATCAGCGCCTGCGGCACGGTGTTGTTGACGATCTTGATCACGCCGCCGCCGACCAGCTTTTTGAACTTCACAAGCGCCAGATCCGGCTCGACGCCCGTGGTGTCGCAGTCCATCATGAAGCCAATGGTGCCGGTCGGCGCGATGACCGTGGTCTGCGCGTTGCGGAAGCCGGTGCGCTCGCCAAGGGCGTAGGCGTCGCGCCAGCAGGCCCCGGCGGCCGAGTGCAGGGCGGCAGGCACGTGGCGGCGCTCGATCGCCGATGCGGCGCGGCCATGCATGCGGATCACGTCCAGGAACGGCTCCTCGTTCGCCGCATAGCCGGGGCAGGCGCCGACGGCTTCGGCGACGCGCGCGCTCGTCAGATACGCCTGGCCGCACATCACGGCCGAGATCGCCCCGGCCCAGTCCCGTCCGGAAGGCGAATCGTAGGGAATTCCCATCGACATCAGCAGCGCGCCGAGATTGGCGAAACCGAGGCCCAGCGGCCGGTAATCGTGCGAGTTTCGCGCGATCTTCTCGGTCGGGTAGCTCGCGTTATCGACCATGATCTCCTGCGCCACGATCATCGTGTCGCAGGCGTGGCGGAAGGCCTCGACGTCGAAATCGCCGCCCGGCCCGGTGAACTTCATCAGGTTCAGCGAAGCCAGGTTGCAGGCCGAATCGTCCAGGAACATGTACTCCGAGCACGGGTTCGACGCGTTGATCCGCGCCGTGTTCTTCGACGTGTGCCACGCGTTGATCGTCGTGTCGTACTGCATGCCCGGGTCGCCGCACTGCCAGGTGGCCTCGGCGATCTGGCCGAGCAACTCGCGCGCGTCGTAGCGCTTCACCGGCAGGCCCGTCACCACCGACCGCGTCCACCAGTCGCGGCCCTCGCCGGCCGCCTGCATGAACTCGTCGGTGACCCGCACCGAATTGTTGGCGTTCTGGAAGAAGATCGACCCGTACGCATCGCCGTCGAGCGACGAATCGTAGCCCGCGTCGATCAGCGTATGCGCCTTCTTCTCTTCCTTCGCCTTCGACCAGACGAACCTTTCGATGTCCGGGTGCGAGACGTTCAGGATCACCATCTTCGCCGCCCGCCGCGTCTTGCCGCCGCTTTTGATGACGCCCGCGAAGGCGTCGAAACCCTTCATGAAGCTCAATGGGCCGCTCGCCTTGCCGCCGCCCGACAGCGTGCCGTCCTCCTCGCGCAGCGGCGAAAGATTCGTGCCCGTGCCCGATCCCCACTTGAACAGCATGCCCTCGGTCTTCGCCAGATCGAGGATCGATTCGAGCGAGTCCGTCACCGAATTGATAAAGCACGCCGAGCATTGCGGCCGGCTCATCCCCTTTTCTAGCTTCCGGATCCCGCCACTCTCCTCATCGAAGTAAAAGCCGTAGCCCCGCGCCTCCTTCACCCCGACGTTGAACCACACCGGCGAGTTGAAGCACGCCTTCTGCGTCAGCATCAGGTGGGCCAGCTCGTTGCGGAAGTTCCCGGCGTCCTCGGCGGTTTCGAAATACCGCCCGGCGATCCCCCAGTCCGCGATCGTATCCACCACGCGGTGAACGAGTTGCGCCACGCTGCGTTCGCGGTCGGGCGACCCCATCTTGCCGTGGAAATACTTGCTCACCACGATGTTGGTCGCCGTCTGCGACCAGTCCGCCGGAACCTCCACGTCATTCTGCTCGAAAATGACCGCGCCCTTGTCGTTGCCGATGGCCGCCGTCCGCAGCTCCCACTTCACTTCGTCATACGGGGTCCGTCCTCCTTCGAGCTTTCGGGTGAAGAACTTAGGAAACGGGATGCCCTTCCGTTCGGCGACGGGAAGGGAGGTGCGGCTCCGAAGGGAATCCGCGCTTTCTTGGATTTTCGTAGTGAGGTTAACGCTGAGCTGTCCCATGATTTCTCCTGCGGGCGACAATCGTTACAACACGATGTCTCTGGGCCTGCATGTCAAGCATCACCCAATATGTAGTGCTGCGTCAAGAAAAATATCTATATACTGTAGAGTGCTTTGCGAACGGGGCCACGTTTCTCCAAAAAAATGGCGGAATCGCACCGCCGGGTTCGGCGAGCGCGATGACGGTGGCCAGGGCTTAGTGAGGCGCCGGCTTCGTGCTGACGTGAATCGGGATCATTTCCTGGGTCGGCGAAACGCGGACGTTTAGAGTCAGGTCCGGCGTTTCCGCCTTGGGCGAAGGCTCGTAGTCGATAGACAGGACCGCAGTCTCGTTCGCGCCGAGCTGGGTCTTGTCGAGCGACGCCTTCAATCCCTCAAAGCCGCGGAACTCGAGCGCCAGTTGAACCACGCCAGGCATGTGGTTGGTGATCCGAACGCCGGAATGCGTGGGCTGGTCCGGCGCGAGTTCCACCGATGTCCGGTCGGCCTTCACCTGTCCGAGGATGTTGCCGGCGAGGGCCGCCGGGTTGGAGGGAAGCTTCGGCTTCTGGTCCGCGTCGGGGTCGACATGGAACGTCCCGAAGGGCGTGTCCACGGGTGCGTTGGCCGGCGGCGCGTACCAATACCAGTCGCCCTTTTCGAACCTCCAGTAGCTGCTCAGCGCGAGCATCGCGGGCACGCGCGTGCCGTTGAACGACCACGTCGATTTACATCCCGTGACCGCGATGGCTTTGGTGAAGTTGTCCGAAAACGTCACCTTGCCGACCTGGCAGCCCTGATACTTGGTCTTCTCCATGGCGTAGAAGTCGTCCTGGCTGTCGTCGGCAACCAGCGCTTCGGCCGCGCGGAACTTGCCCTCGGTGTGAAGCCGATAAAACTCGGTGACGCGCGCGCGGAGCGCTTGCTCGACCGACGGTGGGGCCTTTTCGAAAAGATCGCTGTGCTCCTGGGCGGCGGCGAGGGCGGCCAGGAAACAGACGAGGGGAAGAACGCGTGAGGTCATGAAAAGCAAAGCGGAATCGACCGGGGAACCCGAAGCTTCAGGATATCATCGGCTGACGTCACTTGCGGCGGCGAAGCCGAAATGTTATCCGTTGAAGGTCTCGGCTTCGGGAGGAGTACATGGCAAGGATTTCGAGGCGTGGGTTTTTGGCGGCAGGCGCGGCGGCGGGCGCCGGGGCCGGGGCCGCGGCGCAGGAGACGGGTGGCGGGGGCGGCGCCAGGCGCCCGGTTCTGATCTGCGCGGCGAACGGCTATAACTATCTCGATGCGGCCTATCAGGCGCTGAAAGGCGGCGAAGACACTCTCGACGCCGCGCTGCGCGTGGTCCAGGGGCCGGAAAACGACCCGAACGACACGAGCGTCGGCCTCGGTGGACTGCCGAACGAAGAGGGCGTGGTCGAGCTCGACGCCTGCTGCATGCACGGGCCGACGCGGCGCGCGGGCTCGGTGGGCGGCGTGCGCAACATCAAGAACGTCAGCCTGGTGGCCAAGGCCGTGATGGAGCACACCGGCCACGTGATGCTGGTTGGCGAGGGGGCCGAGCGGTTCGCCGTCGCGATGGGCTTCCCCCGGGAAAATCTGCTCACCGATCACTCGCGCAAGATCTGGATGCTGTGGAAGGAAACGCAGTCGGACCGCGACTGGTGGGGCCCCGGCGTCGGCGCGCCCGGGTGGGCCCCGCCGGACGTGGGCGCGAGCCCTCGGACTCGAAACGACGGCCCGCGCTTCGAGCGTCTCGACGAATTGGCAGCGCGGCTCGGCATCCCGCCCGAGTTACGCGAGGAGGCGTTTACCAAAGTGCTCCATCCGCCCACAGGCACCATTCATTGTTCGGCCGCGAACGAGAACGGCGAGGTGTCGGGCGTCACCACCACCAGCGGCCTGGCCTGGAAGATCCCCGGCCGCGTGGGCGATTCGCCCATCATCGGCGCGGGCTGCTACACGGATCCGGACGTCGGCTCGGCGGGCGCCACCGGCAGCGGCGAGGAGAACATTAAGGTGGCCGGCGCGCATACGATCGTCGAAAACATGCGCCACGGCATGACGCCCGAGGAAGCCGGCCGGGACGCGTTGAAGCGCATCGCGCGGTTTCACCGGAACAATATGACCGAGATACGTTTTATCGGCATGACCTACTATGTGCTCCGCAAGGACGGCGCCTATGCGGGCGTGTCGATGTGGAGCGGCCCGCCGGGCCGTCCGAAGCGTTTCGCGGTGCATGACGGCGAGCGGCGCCTGGAAGTTTCGAAGGCCCTCTACCAGGGGAACGAGACGGACTGGCCGCCGATTCCGAGGCCCGCGCGGCGATGAGCCGGTGGTTCTCGCCCGGAGCGCCTTCGACGCCGCGCGTCCTCCCGCGCGAGGGACACTCGCTCACGGACAATCCGTGGCGCGGCAAAATCAAGGTGCGCGAGGAACTCGCAGGGCTCGACAAGGACGCGCGATGAGGATCCCGTTGCGGGCGGGCGCGTGCGCGCTCGCTCTCGTGCTCGCGGCGAGGCCCGTGCGCGCCTACTCGGTGCTCTCGCATGAGGCCATCATCGACACGCTCTGGGAGGATTCGATCAAGCCGCTGCTGGTGCGGCGGTTTCCCGGCGCGACGCCGGACGATCTGGTGAAGGCGCACGCCTACGTCTACGGCGGCTCGATCATCCAGGACATCGGCTACTATCCCTTCGGCAGCCATTTCTTCAGCAACCTGGCGCATTACGTGCGCACCGGCGACTTTGTCACGGCGATGATCCGGGACTCGCAAACGCTCGACGAATACGCCTTCGCGCTGGGCGCGCTCGCGCATTACTCGGCCGACAACTGGGGCCATCCGGTGGCGATCAACCGCGCCGTGCCGATGCTTTACCCGAAGCTGGGCCGCAAGTTCGGCAAGGAAGTCGTCTATGACGAGGCGCCGCTCGCGCACGTGCGCACCGAGTTCGCCTTCGACGTGATTCAGGTGGCCCATAACTACTACGCGCCCGAATCCTATCACCAGTTCGTCGGTTTCGAGGTCACCGAGGACCTGATGCGGAGGGCCTTTCTCGACACGTACTGCATCGATCTCTCGAAGGCTTTCCCGGACCTCGACCGGGCTGTCGGAACCTACCGCTGGAGCGTGCGCACGCTCATTCCGGAGATGACGCGCGTGGCCTGGGTGCGGAACGAGAAAGAGATCACGCGGACCAAACCCGGCACGACAAAAAAACGTTTCTTGTACAATTTGTCTCGGGCGAGTTTCGAGCGGGAGTGGGGCCACCACTATCGTAAGCCGGGGTGGCGCGCCCGCTTCCTCGCGTTCCTGATCGGCATCCTGCCAAAGATCGGACCCCTGAGAGAGCTCCAGATCCCGGTGCCGACGCCCGATGCGGAGCGGCTGTTCATGGCCAGCTTCAACGACACCGTCGCGCACGCCCGCGCGGACCTGCGCGCCGCGGGCGAGGGCCACTTGCGGCTACCGGATAAGAACTTCGATCTCGGCGTGCTCTCGCACGGGGGCATCTATCCGCTCAGCGACGCGACATACGCGCAACTGCTCGACATGCTCGCGGCGCAGCATTTCCTCGGAGTGAGCGCGTCGCTGCGCGACAACATCCTCGCCTATTACAAGGATCCGCTCGGCCCGCTCGCCACTCGTCGAACCCCCGCCGAGTGGCAGCGGGTCAAAAAGGAAATCGAAGAACTGAAGAGCGTGGACCTGGCGGCGAGCCGATGATCCGCGCCGCGTCCGCCGTCCTCCTGGCCTTCTGCGCGGCATGCCCCACGCCCGCGCAAACCGGCCCCGAGCCGGCGATCGACGCCTACGTGGGCCACGCCGTGCGGGAGTGGGGCGAGCCGGGCCTCGCGATCGCCGTGGTTCGCGACGGCCGCATCGCATTCGAGAAGGGCTACGGGCTGCGCGGCGCGCCCGGCTCGGAAGCCGTCGGCCCGGCCACGCTGTTCCAGATCGGATCCCTCACCAAGGCCTTCACCGCCGCCGCCCTCGCCATGCTCGTCGATGAAGGCAAGCTCACCTGGGACACGCGCGTGATCGACGCGCTCCCCGGCTTCCGCATGTACGACTCCTGGGTGACGCGCGAAATCCGCGTGCGCGATCTTCTCTGCCATCGCAGCGGCCTGCCTCCGTTCGCCGGGGATATGATGGCCTTCGGCTCGACGCTCGATCGCGCCGAACTCGTGCGCCGCATTCGTTACTTCAAGCCCGCCTCGAGCTTCCGCTCGCGCTTCGCCTACTCGAACCTGATGTTCGTCGCCGCGGGCGCGGTGGTCGAACGGGCGTCGGGCGAAAGCTGGGACCGCTTTGTGGCGTCGCGCATTTTTTCGCCGCTCGGCATGGCGTCCACTACGACGGACAGCGCGGCGCTCGACGCGAATCCCAACGCCGCCCGTCCCTGGGCGCTCATCGATGGCTCGAACCGCCTCGCCGCGCGGCGCATCGCCAACAACATCGCGCCCGCCGGCGGCATCGCCTCCTCCGCCCACGACATGGCCCGGTGGATGCTGCTTCAGCTCGCGGGTGGAACGTCCGGCGGACGCCGCCTGTTCAGCGAAGCCGCCGCGCGCGCCATGTGGACCGTCGAAACGCCGATCGCCACGCGGCCCGAGCCGGACGGCTGGGAGCCGATGTTCCACGGCTACGGGCTCGGCTGGAACCTGAGCGAGTACCGCGGGCGAAAGATCGTGTATCACGGCGGAGCGCTGCAGGGCATGACGTCGCTGCTGATGCTGGTCCCCTCCGAGCGTCTCGGCGTCGTGGTGCTGACCAATGCCGAACTGCCCCTCCAGCGGCCTCTCGCCCGCCGCGTAATCGACGCCTATCTCGGCGCGCCGGAACGCGACTGGAGCGGCGAGGCCCTGCGCCGCTTCCGCGACGACGAACGGCGCGATGCGGCCGAAGGCGCCGGGCCCGCTCCAGCGCCGGCGAGCGCCATCGCCGCGGCGTCATGCGCGGGCGTCTATGAGAGCGATGCGCTGGGCGCGATGGACGTGAAGGCGGTGGGCGCCCGTCTCGAGGTGAGCCTGCCGGTATTGCCCCGAGCCACCGGCGCCGCCGAGCCCTGGCGCCTCGCCACCTGGCGCGTTACCTGGAACGACCCCACCTTGCCCAAAACATTTCTATGGTTCGATGTCGACCCGGACGGGAACGTCACGGCGGCGAGGCTCCGCCCTTCGAGCGGCGATGACGACAGCTTTGACGTCGCCGACTACGAGTTCACCCGCCGCAAGCCGTAGCGCTCAGCCCGCGGCCGGCGCGGCCTCGATGCGCCCCTTGAAATACTCGACCGTCGCCCGCAGGCCGTCTTCGAGGCCGACGCGCGGCTCCCAGTCGAGAATTTGCCGCGCCTTCGCGATGTCGGGCTGGCGCTGGCGCGGATCGTCCTGCGGCAGCGGCCGGTGTACCAGCGGAACGTTCGCCCCGGTCAGCTTCCGAATGCGCTCGGCAAACTCGAGAATGGTCATCTCACGCGGATTGCCGAGGTTCACCGGGTAACGCTCGTCGGACCGCATCAGGCGGATCAGCCCCTCGACCAGGTCGCTGACATAGCAGAAGCTGCGCGTCTGGCGGCCATTGCCGAACACGGTGAGCGGCTCACCGCGCAGCGCCTGGTCGAGAAACGCCGGCACCACGCGCCCGTCGTTCAACTGCATTCTGGGTCCGAAGGTGTTAAAGATCCGCGCGATGTGCGTGCCGATGCCATGCACGCGGTGATACGCCATCGTCAGCGCCTCGGCGTAGCGTTTGCTCTCGTCGTAACAGGAGCGGGGGCCAACCGGATTCACGTTACCCCAGTACGTCTCCACTTGAGGATGCACCTGCGGATCGCCGTAGCATTCCGAGGTCGACGTCAAAAGAAAATCGCAGCGGTCGCGCAGCGCCACCTCGAGCATGTTGCGAGTGGCCGTCGAGCCGGATTCGAGCGTCTCGATCGGGTGTTCGAGATAATCCTTCGGGCTCGCCAGCGACGCCAGATGCCAGACGCCGTCGAACGGCCCTTCGGCCTCGACCGGCCGCGCGGCGTCGGCGACGAGCAGCTTGAAGCGGGCGTGCCCGCTCAGGTGCTCTACATTGCGAAGCGAGCCGGTAATGAGATTGTCGACCCCAACTACCTCGTGCCCCGTCTCGATGAGAGCGTCCGAGAGATGCGAGCCGATGAAGCCGGCCGCGCCGGAAATCAAAAATCGCAAACTGCTTCTCCTGGAATCCGTAACACCGGAGGAAACCGCGCGGTGGAATGCGGTCTCCATGTTACAGTCGAATCTTAATTTAACCCTCTCCCATGGTACATCTGTCCGGCGTGGAAACCCTGTCGCTTGCGGCGCTGATGGCGGCCTCGGGCTACGGATTCTGGCGCCGATTCGGAAAAGTGTGGAGGAAAATCCTCGCCTCGAAGCCGGACGCCGATTTCGCGCTGACCGGCATCGGCCGCCGCGCGCGCGTATTTGTCTGGGAGGTCCTGTGCCAGGGCAAGGTCATCTCCGAGCGGCCGCTGCCGGGCCTCGCGCACGCGTTCGTCTTTTGGGGCTTCTGCGCGTTCGCGTTGGTGACCGTCAATCACCTCGGGCAGGGATTCGGCCTGAATCTGCTGCCGCGCGAGAGCTGGTTCGGGCGCGTGTACTTCGGGCTTGCGGCGGCGTTCGCCTCGGCCGTGGCCATCGCGATCGCGGGTCTTGCGGCGCGGCGGTTTCTCGTGCGGCCGCGCTGGCTCGGCAAGGTCTCGCCCGAAAGCGGCGTCATCGCGCTGCTCATCTTCCTGTTGATGGCGACTTATCTCGCGACGTTCGCGCCCGGCATGGAGGACAACCGCTGGCTGTGGTGGTCGCACACACTGACGATTCTCGCCTTCCTCCCGCTTATTCCGCACACCAAGCATCTGCATCTCGTGCTGAGCCCGGCGACGGTGTTCCTGAAGCGCGACGGGTTCGGTAAAATTCCGCCGCTCGCGGGCGACGAGGACTTCGGCCTCGACACGGGCAAGGACATCACGCGCCTCGTCTCCCTGCAGGCTTACTCCTGCGTCGAATGCGGCCGCTGCAGCGAGCACTGCCCCGCGTACACCACGGGCAAGACGCTCAACCCGAAAGAAATCGCGCTCGGATTGCGCGACTACCTGAACGAGTTTGGCCCGCGCGGCGACGAGCCTCTGCTAGGCCGGCATCTCTCGCGGGAAGCCGCCTTTCAATGCACCACCTGCGGCGCCTGCGAGTTCCAGTGCCCGGTCGGCGTGCAGCACCTGCCGATGATCGTCGGACTGCGCCGCGGCGCGGTAAACACGGGTAAGTGGGAGGACGATTACGGCACCAAGCTCTTCCTCAATCTCGAACGCGGCAACGCGCTCGGCCTGGCTTCGAGCGAGCGCGACAAGTTCATCGGGAAGCAACAGTTCCCCCTCTTCGATGGCGCCCAGGAGTACTGTTTGTGGCTCGGCTGCATGGGCAGCTACGACCCACAGGGCCGCGAGATCGTCGCCGCCTTCGCCGAGGTCATGCGGCATCTTGGCACGAGTTTCGGCGTGCTTCGCAAGGAACGCTGCACGGGCGATCCGGCGCGGCGGCTGGGCAACGATCTTGCGTTCGGCCAGCTCGCCGAGGCGAATCTTGAAGCGCTCGCGCAGAGCAAGGTGAAGCGCATCGTCTCGATCTGCCCGCACTGCGTCCAGACGATCGGAACGGATTGGAAAGAGTACGGCGAGCCGCCCCAGATCGAGCACCACAGCGAGTTTCTCGCCCGCCATCGGGACCGCCTGCCGAAGCAAACCATGTCCGGCGAGACGGTGGTCTATCACGACCCCTGCTACCTCGGCCGCCACCGCGGCACGTACGACGCGCCGCGCGACACGATTCGCCAGTTCGCTACGCTCGTCGAGCCGCCGCGGACGCGCGAGCGCTCGTTCTGCTGCGGCGCCGGCGGCGGGCTCGCGTTCCTCGGCGAGGAGACGGGCGAGCGGGTCAGCGTCGTGCGCGCCCGCGAGTTGATGGACACCGGCGCGACCGTCGTCGGCGCGGCCTGCCCCTTCTGCAATACGATGTTCCGCGATGCCCTGGCTTCGATGAACGGCCCTAAGCTGCTCGACATCGCGCAGATCGCCGCCGCCAGCCTGCCGCGAACGCCCGCGTCAACGTGACGCGGCGCCCGTCACGTTCTCGTACCACTTGAGATTTGCCGTCGCCGAGCCGATGCAGGCGATATCGAGCTTCCCGTCGCCGTTAAAATCCGCCACCGCGCAAGCCGCCGCGCCCATGCCGCCGTCATCGAGGATCTCGCGCGTCCAACGCTCTCCCGCGGCGTCGTCCGCGAGATAGAGATACACGCTGCGCGCGCCGCCGCGAAACCCGGCGACGATCGTGTCGCGGCGCGATCCATCGAGCGGCGCGGCGAGAATCGTGTGCCCGTCCACCAGCGCCGCATCGATCACCTGCCTGCGCCAGTGCGTCTGTTCGCGATACACCGCGACCTGGTTTCCATGCCACGGCTCGATCGCGCACACGAACCGCTTGCCCTCGATCCGCCCCACCGCGACATCGCTCGATCCGCCGTGCGGCCAGGCCGCCGGGTCGCCGCGCGCAATCACGTGCCGCTTCCACGCGCCATGCCGCGCCGGACGATACCAACTGATGCCGAGAAAGCTCGCGATCAACACATCGTCGTCCGCGCCGCCGTCCCACTTCGTGACGAACACGCCGTGCGTCACGCCCTGCTCGGCCGTGCTGACCACTTCGCTGGTCCAGCTTCCCGGATGAAACACCGTGATCGGCGTATTGCCGTGAAACTCCGGCGCGGTCGCGCGAGCCGCGGTGAGCGGCACATCGAGCAGTAGCGGCTTCGCGCCCACCGTCATCCAGCGCAGCCGGTGCGAGGCGGGCAGGCGCCCAATCTCCGTCGCCTTCCAAGGCCCGCGCGGGTCGCCCTGATGCTCGAGCAGCGTCAGAATGCCCGTATTGCCGTTCTCGGGAAGCGCGCCGGGCCCGCGAAAACCGCTCGCCAGCACGATCTCGGGAATGCCGTCCCCATCAAGATCCCGCGCCGCGCAGTTGATCATGCCGTGGAAGCCGCCGGCGATGACGTGCCGCGTCCACGTGGGGTTCTCGTACCAGACCAGCTCCGTCATGCCGCTGGCGAGCGCGATCAGGTCCGGCTTGCCGTCGTGATTCATGTCGGCGACCACGACCTGGTAGCCTCCCTTCAGCCCAGTGGCGACCACGTGCGGCACAAAGCCTTGAGCAAGTGAAGCGGCAAGCGCGAGTGAAACAAACGTCATGGAGTTGGACTCTGCGCAATACCGTATCAGCTTTCGCGGCCCGGCTGTGCTAGGATCGCGGTTCTTATGGGTATCCGGCTTCTCTTCTGTTTCGCGTTGACGGCCGCGCTCGCGTCCGCGCAGGTGGATTTCACCAAACTGAAGGAGTTGAAGTACCGCAATATCGGTCCGTTCCGCGGCGGGCGCGTGGTGGCCGTGGCGGGTGTAACTTCGCAGCCGTCCACTTACTACTTCGGCGCGACCGGCGGCGGCATCTGGAAAACCACCGACGGCGGCGCGAGTTGGCTGCCGGTGGCCGACGGCCAGTTGAAGACCGGCGACGTCGGCGCCATCGCGGTCTCCGAGTCCGACCCGAACGTCATCTACGCCGGCATGGGCGAGGCGTGCGTGCGCGGCAACGTGTCCAACGGCGACGGCGTGTATAAGTCCACCGACAGCGGCAAGACGTGGAAGAACGTTGGCCTCGGAGACACGTACCAGATCGGCCGCGTCGCCATCCATCCGCGCAATCCGGATATCGTCTTCGTTGCCGCGCTCGGGCACGCCTTCGGCCCGAACGAGGAGCGCGGCGTCTACCGCACGCGCGACGGCGGAAAAACCTGGAGCAAAGTGCTTTACCGCAATGCGGACACAGGCGCCGTGGATGTCGTCCTGGACCCGAGCGACCCCTCGACCGTCTATGCGACGCTGTGGCAGATCCGGCGCAAGCCGTGGACGTTTGAAAGCGGCGGGCCCGGAAGCGGCCTCTTCAAGTCCACCGACGGCGGCGACACCTGGACCGAGCTGACCACGAACGAAGGCTTCCCGAAAGGCCCGCTCGGCCGCATCGGCGTCACCGTCTCGCCCGCGAACCCCGAGCGCGTTTGGGCGCTCGTCGAAGCGCAGGAGGGCGGCGTCTTCCGCAGCGACGACGCCGGCAAGACCTGGACCCGCACCAACCAGCAGAACGTCCTGCGCCAGCGCGCCTGGTATTACTCGCACATCTTCGCCGACCCGAAGAGCGCGGATACGGTGTACGCGCTGAATACTTCGATGTGGAAGTCGATCGACGGAGGCAAGACGTTCTCTGTCATTCCAGCGCCGCACGGCGACCGCCACGCGCTGTGGATCGCGCCAAACAACCCGCTGCGCATGATCGAGGGCGACGACGGCGGCGCGACCATCTCGATTGACGGCGGGAAGAACTGGAGCACCGAGGACAACCAGCCGACCGCGCAGTTCTACCGCGTCGCACTCGACAGCGATTACCCGTATCACGTCTACGGCGCTCAGCAGGACAACACCACCGTACGCATCGCCAGCCGCAGTGACGACGGCGCCATCGGCGAGCGCGACTGGTATCCGGCCGGCGGCGGCGAGAGCGGCTGGCTCGCGCCCGATCCGGCCAACTCGCAGATCGTCTATGCCGGCTCCTACGACGGCCTCCTGACCCGCTACGATCACTCAACCGGCGCCACGCGCGACGTCACCGTTTGGCCCGACAATCCCATGGGCTACGGCGCCGAAGGCATGAAGTACCGCTTCCAGTGGAGCTATCCGCTGCTGTTCTCGCCGCACGATCCGCGCATGCTGTACGCCGGCGGCAACGAGCTGTTCGCAAGCACCGACGAGGGTCACAGTTGGAAGGCGCTCAGCCCGGATCTCACCCGCGACGACAAGTCTAAACAAGGCCCGGCCGGCGGCTCGATCACCAAGGACAACAGCGGCGTCGAGTATTACGACACGATCTTCACCGTCGCCGAATCGCCGCTCGCGAAAGGTCTCATCTGGAGCGGCTCCGACGACGGCCTTGTCTATCTGACCCGCGACGGCGGCGCGCACTGGACCCAAGTCACGCCCAAGGGCATGCCGGAGTGGATTCAGATCAACGCGATCGAACCCTCGCCGCACGACGCCGCGACCGCCTACGTCGCCGCGACCATGTACAAGTCCGACGACTTCCGCCCCTATCTCTACGTCACGCACGATTACGGCGCGAGCTGGACGCCGATCGTCACCGGCATCCCGGCGAACGCCTTCACGCGCGTCGTCCGCGAAGACCCGCATCGCAAGGGACTGCTCGTGGCCGGGACGGAGTATGGCATGTATCTCTCCTACGATGCCGGCGCGCACTGGCAGCCGTTTCAATTGAATCTCCCGGTCGTGCCGATTACGGACCTGGCCTTCGACGCGCGCGATCGGGAGCTCGTCGTGGCGACGCAGGGCCGCGCGTTCTGGATTCTCGACGACGTGCCGCTGCTTTACGAACTTACCCCGGAGTCGCTGCGCGAGCCCTCTCATTTGTACACGCCAAAGGACGTTTATCGCGGAGTGTCCGGCTCCCGCATGCGTCCCGGCGCGGCATCGGGCCAGAATCCGCCGAGCGGCGCGGCGATCTATTTCTCGTTCGCCGCGAAGCCCGCGGGTGAAGTCACCCTTGAGATCCTCGACGCGCAGGGCAAGCTGGTGAAGAAATTCTCGAGCGCCGAAAAGAAGGAGCAAGCCTCCGGCGATCCCGAGGAGGACGATGCGTTCAGCCCCCGCGCCGGCGCCGAACGCCTGCCCGCGAAAGAAGGACTGAATCGCTTTGTCTGGAACCTGCGCTACGAGGACGCGACGAAGTTTCCCGGCATGATTTTCTGGGCGGGCAGCGTACGCGGGCCGATGGCCGCGCCGGGTAAGTACACGGTGCGCCTCGCGGCGAACGGCAAAACCGAACAGCGGAGCTTCCAGATCCTCCCCGACCCGCGTCTCAAAACCACTCCGGCCGATTACGCCGCCCAGCTCGAACTCGCGCTGCAGATCCGCGACAAGCTCAGCGCGGTGAACGGCGCCGTGATCGAGATCCGCGAGGCCAAGCAGCAGCTCGCCCGATACGAGAAGGACCCGAAGACCGCGGACGCAGCCAAAGCGATCGAAAAGAAGCTGACCGAGGTCGAAGAGGCCCTCTATCAAACCAAAAATCACGCGAGCGAGGACCCGCTGAACTTCCCCATCAGGCTGAACAACAAGCTGGCCGCGCTGAAGAGCACGGTGGAAGATAGCGACACCGCGCCCACCCGGCAGTCCGAGCAGGTTTTCGAGGGCCTGGTCTCGGAAGCCAACGCGCAACTCGATCGCGCGAAAGCCCTGCTGGGCGCGGAACTGGCGGCGTTCAACCGTAAGGTGCGCGAGGCGGGCATCCCGGCCGTCGAGGTGAAGGCGCCGTAAGACGATCCGCGCCGAGCGCGCCTACTTGTGCTTCTTGTTGTAGATGTTCCGGCTCGAGCGGTTCAGGGAGCGATTGGCCTGGCGGCGCTCGGCTGGCGTCAGCGCCCCGCCGTTCGCCTTGCGGTCCTGCCCCACGCGGTTGGCGATGTTGGCCTGCTGGCCCTCGAGCTTCGCCGTTTGGCCGGCGTTCAGCGACCCGCTGCGGATCCCCTGCGCGATCCGGTCCTGCTGGTTTTCGCGCCGCGCGCCAATCGGGTTGTTGCCGAACTTCTGCGTCGCCGCGTTGTGCTTGTCCTGGTAGATCTGATTGCTTACCCGGTTCTGCTCGCGGTTGATCCGGGCTTTCTCGGCCCCGGTCAGCTTGCCGCCATTGGCCGCGCGGTCGGTGGCGATCTGGTGGTTGATGTTGGCATCCTTGTGTTCGAGATTCGCGGTTTCCCCGCTCGTCAACTGGCCGCTCTGGACGCCGTTGGCGATGCGATCCTGCTGGTTCTCGCGCCGTTTCCCGACTTCGGTCGGCGGGTTCTGATTACTCTGGGCGAAAGCCGCGGCGCTGAAAATCACTCCAGCGGCGGCCATAAGTAAAAGATTTTTCATGGACTCCTCCCCTTCCCCTTTTCGTTCAAATGCCGAACTTCGTTAGGCCGGGTGCGCCAGCGCACCCGCCTCTCGTCTGGCTCGTGGCCTGAATCGCATCCCTAAGATCCAGCCAGCTTTCGCCAGTAAGAACGCCGCCCGCCGCCGGAAGTTGCTCGCGCCGGCGGCTGCCCGCGGTTAAATCCGCTTCATTCGGCCATCCGGCGCCTTTCGAAACGTGCCAAACCCAGCGCGCCGGATAAAATGAAGGAGTCCATGAGACTCGCCGCCCTGCCCGCCCCGCTCCTGGCCGCCGTTCTTGCCTTGCCCGGCGCGTTTCCGCTCTCGGGGGCCGCGAAGAAGGGCGAAACCAAGCAGGTCAAGGTCGAGCCCACGGGCGACTGGCTCGATACCGGCATCGACTGCGGCCCGGGCGCGAAGCTCCGCGTCACCGCCACCGGCACGGTCCAGTATTCCGACTCGGACTCGACCGGGCCGGGCGGTCTCCCGCGCGGCTGGAAGGATCTCTTGCGCGTGATGCCGGTGAACTCGGTGGGCCGCGGCGCGCTCGCCGGCCGCGTCGGCAGCGCCGCTTACTCGCAGCCGTTTGTCATCGGCGCGAGTCTCGAATTCACCGCCTCCGAAGCCGGGCGGCTGTATCTCGTCGTCAATCAGACCGGGAACGATCAGGCGACCGGCGAGTTCGACGTAAAAATCGAAGTCCTCGACGCGGGCCAGACCTCCGCGCCCGCGCCTTCTTCCGAGATCGCCAAGCTCGCGCAGGTGGCCAAGTTCGACGGCATCACGGCCGCCACTCTCGCGAAGATCCCCCGCCGCGTCTCCGATAGCGAAGGCAACGCCGGCGACATCGTGAACTTCTTCATCCTGGGCCAACAACAGGACGTTCTCAAAATGTTTCAAACGGCCGGCTGGCTCCAGGTCGACCGCACCACCGGCGACGCCATCCTCCACGGCCTGCTGGCGACGCTATCGAAGGACGCCTATGTCCAGATGCCGATGAGCACGCTCGACCTGTTCGGCCGCCCGCAGGACTACGGCCTCGCGCACGCCGAGCCGTTCTCGGTGGTGGCGACGCGCAATCACCTGCGCCTGTGGAAAGCGCCGTTCAAGGTGAACGGCCGCGAGCTGTGGGCCGGCGCCGCCACGCACGACATGGGCTTCGAGCGGGACCAGCGCAACGGCGGCGTCACGCACCACATCGACCCCGACGTCGACAAGGAGAGGACCTATGTTGGCGAAACGCTGCTTTCCACCGGCATGGTGAAACGCATCGCCCTCATGATGCCCACGAATCCCGTCACTGACGCCCGCACGGCCACCGGAGGCGGCTTCCATTCCGACGGGCGCGTGCTGGTCATGGACATGGGCGCGGGCGCCGGCGGCAGCTCCGGCGCGGCGGCGAAATTTTCGAGCCTCTTCTGTTCCGTCTTCGAGAACGAGAAGCCCGACGCCGGCCAGTTCGGCCCCTGCGCGGACTACATCGCGAATCCCGCGGCCGCCCGCGCCGGTCTCAAGCCGATCCCGAATACCTATCGTGTGCTGATCGTGCCCGGCGTGTTGAGTCAGTGCGCATCGTCGGCGCCCGCCTTCGAACAAGGCCAGGCGCACCTGCGCGCCAAGCACGGCCTCGACATCTCGCTGCTGCCCGTGCCGAACGCGAGCTGCGAGACGAACGGCCGCACGATCGCCGAATTCCTCAAAAAACAAAATGACACGAAAAAGTTTTTAGTCATCGGCTACAGCAAGGGCGCGGCGGACGCCGAGAGCGCGCTCGTCGTGGACTCCCGCGCCGCATCGCACGTCGCGGCGTTCATCACCGTCGCGGGCGCCGTGGGCGGCTCGCCGATCGCCGATGTCATGCCGCTCGCCGCGAAGCGCTGGATCGACATGCTGCACATGGGAAGCTGCCAGGGCGACCTGACCGCCGCGTTTCAAAGCCTCCAGAACGGCGAGCGCCACGCTTTCGAGAGCCAGCATCCCACGCCGCCCGTGCCCACGTATTCGATCGCCGGCGTCTCGGACATGACCAACACCTCGAAAGCGCTCGTCGAAACCTGGCGGCTGCTGAGCGTCTACAACGAGCCGCAGGACGGCCAGTTGCTCGCCCCCGACACGCTCGCGCCCGGCGCGGCGGATCTCGGCCAGGCGCGCGCCGATCATTTCGCGATCGCGATCCCGTTTGAAAGCCTCGAGGACTCGGAAGTCCAGTCGCTCGTCAATCATAACCACTACCCGCGCACCGCGCTGCTCGAGGCGCTGGTGCGGTACGTGATCGGCGATCTCGAAGCCCGCTGAGGCGGGCCGCATTCGATTCTGCGAAACTCAGCTTGTGCAGGACCAGTCCCATGCGCGGTTGGGGCCGTGCCGTTCGATCCCGGCAAGTCTCCTCCTCGCCGCCCTGCTGGCCTCCGCCACGCGCGCCCAGGATCCGTCTCCCGATCCGGCGCTGCTTGCCCGGATCGGGGCGCGGATGAAGCAGAACCTATCGACGCTGCCAAACTATACCTGCGAGGAAAACATCGATCGGTCATGGCGCACCGGTCCGCGAAAGCGCTGGAAGCCCCTGGACCACGTTGGTCTCATTCTTACCGTGGTAGACCACGCGGAACTTTACGGCCGCCCCGGTGGCGGCGGCATGCGCTACGAAAATCCGCGCACGCTCGTCCCGGGCGGGACCATCGGCAACGGCGAGTTTGCCGCGATCGCCGAAAATCTTTTCCTCACCGGCGCCGCGCAATTCCAATACGCTGGCCCCCTGGAGTTGGACGGCCGCGCCGTCTCGCGCTTCGACTACCGCGTGCCGCTCGCGCAGAGCCAGTACGACGTCTCCGGAGACGGCAAGACCGCGCGCGTCGCTTACGAAGGTTCGTTCTGGGCCGCCCAGGACACTCTCGACGTCCTCCGGATCGAACTTCGCGCGACGGGCATTCCGCCCGCGCTTGGCATCGATCAAGTCGCCGACGTGGTGGAATATAGCGTCGTCGCGATCGCCGGCCATCCTGTTCTGCTCCCACGCGCCGGCTCGATGGAAATCGATTACGCGGACGGCAGTGCTTCCCGGAACCAGACCCTGTTCGACGACTGTCACGAGTTCAAAGGCGAAGCGAAGATGGTCCCGGACGGACCATGATGGAGCGCACGGCCGCTTGCCGGCCCGCCACGGCTCGGACGTGAGGCCTCGCGCGTCACAGCAGGCGTAGACGCGAGGCGCGCACGGGCATGTCGTCTGCCGGAAGCGCCACTGCTTCGTGGCTCGGGCTGTGACGCCGGGCGGGTACAATCGCGAGTATGCGGCTGGCCGTCAAAGCCCTGCTCGCCTGGCTGTTCGCCGTTTGTGTCTATCGCGCCGTCGCTCAATCGCTGGTGCACGACGAGGCGCTGACGTATGAACTGTACATCCTCGGCCCTGTTCAGAACATTTTTCACTACTTCGATCCCAACCACCATTTTCTGAACACCATTCTGATGTGGGCCTCCGCATCGATGTTCGGCGTCTCCGAGTTGGCTCTGCGCCTGCCGGCGCTCGCCGGCGCGATTCTGTACTTCACCTCCGTTTACCGGCTCGCATGGTCCGCCTTCGGCGAGACCGTGCTTTTCCCGCTCGCGGCCGGGCTCCTGTCGCTGAACCCGTTTGTCCTGGATTTCATGGTCGCGGCGCGGGGATATGGAATGGCGCTCGCGCTCTTGATGTTTGCGCTCGCCATGTTGAGCGAGGCTTTGCAGGCGGAACCGATTCCGCCGAAGAAGCTTATGCTGGCCGGAGCGGCGCTGGGCCTTTCGGTCACGGCCAACCTGATCTTCGCTCTTCCCGCGGCGGGTGTGGCCGGAGTGGCCGTCTATCTCCTCCCCCGCCCACAACCGGTCCCGGTGAAGCCGTCCGGGAAACGCTCCAAGCGCAAACGTCCCGAACGGCCGAAGCGGTGGCCGCTGTGGATTTGGCTGGCGGCGCCCGCGCTCTTTGTTGGGCTGCTCTTCCTTCAGCTCGCACCCATCGAGAACATGCGTTTGGAACAGTTCTACACGGGCGCCGATTCCATCCGGGAGAGCCTGCGGAGCCTGGCGACTGCCACGGTCGAGCATTCGGGCCCGTTGCGTACCGGACGGGTTGCGGATCTGTGGCGCGACACGGTCGCCTTCCTCATCGCGCCCGTGCTGGTAGCCGGCGCCCTCGCCGTCGGATGGCGGAGGCGGGACCGTCTGCTCTTGCTTGCCAGCGCTCCGCTTGTGTTTGCTTCCCTCGTGCTCCTGCCGATGCATTACCTTCTGGGACGCCCGTATCCGGCGGATCGCACCGGGATGTACTTTGCGCCCATGGCGTGCCTCGCGCTGGTGGGGCTTGCGCGAGTGAACCGGATGGGGGCGCGTGGCGTGTACGCTCTGTCGGCGATCCTTCTCGTTCAGTTCGTCCTCGAATTCAACACGCGCAAGTTCTTGGTGTGGGAATATGACGCCGATACGCGCGAGATGGGCCGCTACATCGACGTCCACCGGAATCACGCTGCCGGCACGGTCCGCCTGGGAGGATCTTGGCAACTGACAAGATCGATGAGCTATTACATGGTCCGAAACGATTGGACGTGGCTCGCCATCGAGCGCCGCCCGCCCGAGCCCGGTTACGACTACTACATGTTCATACCGCAGGACGCGGGGCTGGTGGTCCCGCTGGGCCTGAGTGTCGTTTACCGCGGGCCGGTCTCCGGGAGCATACTGGCCGTCCGTTCCCGGTAGGCCAAGCCTTCCGGCCGTGTGCGCTTTTCTGGAACGCCCCGATGGCGATGGACGCCTTCGACGTCAAGGCCTTGCTGCCCGAAGCGGCCTGTGACGCCCGAACCCGGGTTGTTACTGCGGGTGTTCCTTCTCGGGCTTGGGCTTGGGCTTGGCCGGTGGCCGGTTCGCCTCGCGCTGGCCTTGCCCGTTTCCGTTCTGCCGCGCGGCGGGCTGGGTACGTTGCTCTGGCTGGGGCCGGGCCGCGGGCTGTGCGCCGACAGAGGGTTGCGGACGCTGGGCTGGCTGCGACCATCCCCGGCCGGATTGCGGCGCGGGCGCGGACTGCGGGCGCGGCGCCGCCGCAGCGGCGGGCCGCTGGCCGCCATTCGCCGGACCATTCGAAAACGTCCGCCAGCCACCCGGCGCCGCCGCGGGCCGGTTCGGCGCCGGCGCTGCGCCCACCACGCGCACCGGCTGGCGCACCGGCGCGCTCGACTGCATGTTGCGCAATGCCGAGGGGGCAACCGGCCGGCCCGGGTTCTGCGCAAGCGAGGCCTGCTGCCGCGCGAACGGCACCGGCGCGGCGGGCGGAGGAGTCCGCGCCACCACTGGCCGGCTCATCACGCCGGCCGGAGGCCGCGCCGCGCTCGCCATCGTTCCCGCCCTTGCTCCAAACACAGCCGCACGCTGCGGCGCCACCGCGGGGGAGGCCACCGCCGAAAAGCCACGCGCCTGCGACGCGGGCACGGTCATGCCCGCCTGCGCTACCGGCCGCCCGCTGGCGAAGGCGTTTTGCGGCATCGCCGCCACCGCGCCCTGCACGTTCTGGTTCGCATACCGGAGGTTCGTCACCGTGCAGTTCGCACAGTTGCGGCTGTTGTTGATGTACGTGGTGTTGTACACGTTCGTGATGTTCACGTTCCGGTTGATCATCGTGTTGCTCACGTTGACCCGGTTGAAGTAGCCCGGCGAAACCGCATACGCGGGCAGGAAAGGCTCGCCGAAGCCGAGCGCGAACCAGCCCACCCCTCCGCCCACGCCGAACGACAGACCCATGCCGAAGCGCGGCCCGCCCACCCAGGCCACCAGCGCCGGCGCGTAGACCGGCGCGACACCGATCGGTCCCGGACACCAGCCCCACATGCCGCCCATGAACGCCCACCGTCCGTAATGAAACGGCGCATAGCCCCACGGCGCGTCATCCACCCACGTCCAGCCCCACGGCGCGACCCACGCCCAGTGCCCGTAATGATACGGCGCCCAGCCCACTGGCACGGCCGCCGGAATCCACACCGGCCCGTACGGCGGCCGCTCGTCCCAGTGACCGTAGGCGTCCAGATCCTCGTACCCGGTCATCTCCGGCGACACGTACCGCGCCGACCTCGGATGGTCCTCGCGGCGGTCCCGGTCCATGCACCAGCGGTCCCAGCCGTCCGGCTCGGGCGCCGGGTTGAGATTCGCGCTGACCTGCTGGTCGCCCGCGATCACCGCCTGCTGGAACGGCGGCACGTTCAGCGCCTGCCCGGCGCCCGTCACCTCGCCCTGTCCCTCGCGCACGGTCACCGTCGTCGTCTGCGCATCCGGGTTCGCGTCAATGCGGTACTCGCCGGGCCGCAGCAGCGTGAACGCCATGTTCGGCGTGTCCACCTCGAAGGTCTGGTTCTCGCCGAGATACCGCAGCCGCACCGTCAGCGTTCCTTCGGTCACGCTGATCTGCACCGTCCGGTCATCCAGGTTCAAAAACTGGAACGCCGTGTTCGCGTTCAGCCGCAGCGCCGTCGAGCCGATATGCATCTCCGCCCGCGCGCCGTCGCTCACCCACAGATGATCGCCGGTGGTGAGCGGGCGGTTGATCGCGGCGTCCACCCAATCGGTGACGCCGGCCGGCTGGAACGACACCGGGCCGGTGATGTAGTTCAACCGCGCGGCCCGCCCCGGCGGATCGTCCTGGCCCCGCAACATCACCGCGGCAAGCGCGGCTATCGTGAGCAAACGTGTTGATTGCACTTCTACAGGCTCCCTAACTGATTAAACGCGAATCGCGGCGAGGGGATTTCCCTCCGCGCATTAAATTCCTTGCATCTTCCCGGCCAGGCGGTCCCGTCGTTCAGTCTCTCAGTGGATCCCGGCCTGTCCACGAACCGAGGCCAGCAGCTTTTGCGGGTCGTAGCCGGCGCCATCCTTGAAGACAAGACTGACCTTCTCGATGTCCGCGATCCGTTGCGACGGATCGCCGTCCAGCACCACCAGGTCCGCCTGCTTTCCCGCGGCCACCGAGCCCGTCTGGCCGTCCATGCCCAGAAAGCGCGCGCCGTTCAGCGTGGCGATCTGAATCCCTTCCATGGGCGTGAATCCCCCTTGAACCAGCAGTTCGACATTGCGCTGATCTCCGAACCCCGCCAGCGCACTGCCGTTCCCCGTCGGATCGCAGCCGGCCTGGAGCAGCCCGCCGGCTTTCACGAAGGCGCGTTCGAATTCGAGTTCGCGCTGGATTCGCAGCGCGCTCATTTTGTGCGCGGTCTCGGGAAGACGCACTCGCGCGACGAGGTAGTTGCGCAGCGCGTCGGGCGAAAGCGCCTCGACGAACCGCTGCTGTAAGGGCGGCGCCACCTCAAAGACGGCGAGCGTCGACGTCACGGCGACTTTGTGAAGCACCAGATCGCGAATCATCTCCCGCACCGGAGCGGACTGGACGTCGAGCCGCTCGAGATCGCCCTCCGCCGGACCCGGCGGGCACACATCGGGCTGCTTGCCCGGCATAAATTCCGTGTCCACGACGATCCCGTGCTCGAGATTATCGATCCCGAGCGCCGCGGCTTCCTGGAACCCGATCGAGCAGAGATGGCCCGTGAGCTTCAATCCGTGCGCGTGAGCGGAGGTTAGCGCGGCTTCGAGTTCGCCCCGCGTGACGTGCATGTAGGCTTTGAACGACCCGGCGCCAGCGCTGGCCCAATATTCGACAAAGCGCCGCGCATCGTCCGGCCCGCCGAGTTCCGGCATCTGCGGCGCGAAGCTGCCTTTGCCCTCGAGATATCCAATCGTGACGTGCAACTTCGGGCCGGGCATGGCGCCGGCGTCGATGAGCTTCTTCAGGTTCAGGTCGGTGTACGGCTCGAGCGTGCCGCCGGTGCGCGCGGTGGTGACGCCGCTGGCCAGATAGAGGCGCGGAAAACTCAGCCCCTGCTCGATATACAGCGGAACGCCTTCGAACGACGGGTAAAACATGTGCTCGTGCATTCCTACCAGACCAGGGATGACGGTGCGGTTCGCCAGATCGAGGCGCTTGGCGTCCGGCGGAATCCGCGCCTGGCCCGACGGTCCGACCGCCTCGATGCGTCCGCCGCGGATCACGATGGTCTGATCCTCGCTGGGCGGCGAGCCGGCGCCGTCGATCACGCGCACATGTTCGAGAGCGATCACGGGCGCGTCCACGGCGAGAAACGGCCGCACGCCAGGCCTGAACGGTGTCTGCGCGACCACGAAACTGGCCGCGAATACGAGGAGTACGAAAAGTCGAAGCCGCATGGGAGCGGAACAGAGTATACCAGGGTGAGCGCGGCGCTCCAGCGAGGGTAGTGGGCTGTGTCACGCCCAGGACGGGCGGGTGAGTCAAGGCGAAGCCGCTCGGCGGATCGGGGTCAGCGAGCGATGGGTGCGGAAGCTGCTGAGACGTATGAAGCAGGAGGGCGACCAGGTGGTGGTCCACGGGCCGCTCGGGAAAGCGTCGAACCGCAGGATTGCGGTGAAGGTGCAAGTTGAGGCGATCGCGATTCTGAAGCAGCCGGACTGGCACGATTTCGGGCCAACCTTTGCCAGCGAGCAGTTGGGCAAACGGCATGGGATCGAAGCCGGACTGTGGAAGAGCAAGTCGCACCGGCTGCGGCGGAGTGGCTTTGGTGAACTGGCGAAGTAGGGCACCTCGGAGCACGACTGGCTGGAAGGAAGGGGGCCGGTGCGCTATCTGGTGCGCATGATTAACAATGCGACGAGTTGGAGTTGGGGGCGTTTCGTAGAACGCGATGCGACGCCTCACAACATGGGTGTGCTGTGGGAGTACCTGGAGAAGAATGGCCGCATGGTGGATGTCTACACGGATCGCGATTCGATGTTCACCGTGCCGCCGCGGCCCGGAGAGAGCGGGGATGCGTGCCAAGCTGCTAGAAATCTAGCAGCAGCAACGCAGGCGCATGCATGAACCGGTTGGGCACAACGTGTGGGGATCAACTTGTGCCGGGTCCGGATATTAGAACCTTTTCAAGCGGTCATAGAACTAACTATTTCGTGACGGTCCCTAAGGATCGTTTGGCTGCGGCGGATCCACGGGATCTCCTCCGGCGAAGCGAGGCCGCGATCAGCAGTGCGCCGAGCGAGAGCCCGGCAAGCGAGGAAGCCGGAGGCTCCGGAGCCGCGGTGGCGGTGAAAACGCCATATGGGGCCGAGGCGAACGATTGGATGTTGAGCGGGCCGAGCGTAGTCGCAACGGTGGTAACCGGTCCAAAGGCCGGGCCATTGAGCGGTCCGATCGGACCGGACAGGTTGTAGTTCGCAACGGCCGCGTTAGGGATGTCCAGGACATCGTTGTTGCCGACGCCAAAACCAGCGAGCTGATCGTTCTGATTCGCGAAGACGTAGGCGGTGGAGACCTGCAACCCGGCGGAGCCGATCCCAGAGATGTTGACGGTAGCCGCCCCTGGGACGAGGTTAAGAAGATAGGTTCCGCTAAACAGAGTAAAGACGTTGTTCGAATCACCGGTGGCGACGATCGTAACCTCCTGGTTGGTGAATGTGTCGGAGCCAAGCGATCCGTTGCCGTATGCTTGAAGGGTGTAGGTGACCTCGCTGGCGTGAGCCGAGGCTAGGGCCAAAAGGACCGGGGACAGAGAAGAGAAGAGGTTGAGTTTCATATTCGCGGCCGAGTGGGGCCGCAATGGTAGTGGAGGCAGTGGAGAAACGTCTGTGGCGCAAAAACCTGAGAAATTCGATCAGGCGAATGAGGTGAGAAAGCTCGCTCGGGAACGTGTCGGGCCGGTGAAGCCATCCCGTGTCATCAAGGGAAAGAACCAACGCCCGAAGCCGAAACACAAGGCCGATGCGTCGGCCGATGACGAATTTCCGCGGGAAGAACCTGACCCCGCAACATCGCGGCGAAGTGAACCGGTTGTTCCAATTGAACCGGCGCGTGTTCAAGGCCTACCTGCTGAAAGAGAGCTTAGGGAGGCTGTGGAACTATCGTTACCGAGGGGCCATACTCAACTACTTGAACAAGTGGATGACGCAACTGACGTGACAGCGGCTGCTACCGTTTGAGAAACTCGCGGCGACGCTGCTGAAGCACGTGGACGGTATTGCGAACTACTGCGAGACCAAAGGTCGTTTTGGCGTCGTCGAGGCGGTCAACGGGAACATTCGCATGCTGATCAACCGAGGCCGCGGCGATCAGAACCTCCGCTACCTGCTCCTGAAAGCCAAGCGCATGGCGGTGACCAACATCGAATTCATCGCTGTTCACACGATCAAGGAAGCCGCCTAAAATGACCAATCGGTCGGATTCTCGCTCAGAGCCATTTTTTTTGCTTGACATCGGCCTCAACCCGTGATAACAACTCTATGCAGTACAGATTTTACGCATAGCGTTCTGGGGAAGACGCGAAACTCGGCATCGGCTACGAGGCTCAGAGACAAGCGGGATGTTCAATTCGAGGCCTTGCTGTGTTCGTGTGAGCGCGGCCTGCGGACTGCCACGCCCCGTAATGGGAGCCCATACGGTACGGGGCAGGCGTGAACACAACGGCCGTTGGTGACCCGAATAGGTGAAAGGTAGGACAAGGAGAAAGTCGTGATTCGCAGCACCTCGTTGATGCTCGTCGGCTTGGCGGCCTTGTTGCTGCTGTCCGGTCTGGCGCTGGCGCAGATCACGACCGGCACGGTGACGGGACGGGTGATCGACACATCGGGAGCCGTCGTCCCTGGCGCGCAGGTGTCGCTGATCAGTCAGACGCAAGGTACCAGGACCGCCCCGGTCCCCACGAACCGGACGGGAGACTACGTGATCCCGAACCTCGCCCCCGACACGTACACGGTCGAGGTCACCGCGGATTCGTTCAAAACCACGCAGCGCACGGGGATCGTGGTTACCGGCGGTGATCGCGTCGGCGTGCCGCCGATCACGCTCGAAGTAGGCGCAACCACCCAGACGGTCGACGTGAGCGCCCAGGCTGCGCTCGTCGAGACGCAGAGCGGCGAGCGGTCGGCCGCCATCGAAAGCACACAGATCAATGAACTGCCGATTGTCCACGGGAACTTCACGACTGCCGTAGCCCTGACTCCGGGCGTTTCCGCGACTCCCGGCCAAAGCAACTACGGCGGCGGCACGCGGCTGGGCGGCGCGGCCCAGAACAACATCATGATGGACGGCGTTTCGGCCATGGACACGGGCAATAACGGCCAGATGCTGAGCATGAACATTGAGTCGATCGGCGAGGTGAAGGTGCTCACGCAGGATTACCAGGCGGAGTACGGCCGGTCGAGCGGGTTGCAGATCACCTCCTACACCAAGAGCGGCACCAACGAGCTTCACGGGTCGGGCTACGGCCTTTTCACCCGGTGGAACTGGAATGACAACTCGTGGGCGAATCAGAGCAACCACGTCCCGCAAGCGAAGACGAGCCAGGAGATTTACGGCTACAGCGTTGGCGGCCCGGTCGTCATACCGCATGTATACAACGGGAAGAACAAGCTGTTCTTCTTCTATGCGCACGAGTTCCGGCCGATCACCAACGTGATCAACGGCGGCAACGTGATCCAAATGCGTATGCCCACTCAGGCCGAGCGCTCAGGCGACTTCTCACACAGTCTCGATAACAACGGCAGCCCGATTCCGGCGCTGATGGACTACTCGGCGGGCGCGCCTTACCCCGGCAACATCATTCCCCCCAGCCAACTGTATGCCCCGGGCGTCGCGGTGCTCAGCCGGTACCCGCTTCCGAACCTGACGCAAGGTCCGGGCATGAACTACAACTGGCAGATGAATGCGCCGACGTACAACTATCTGCTCCAGCAACCCGCCGTCAAAGTCGACTACCAGGCGACGTCGAAGCTGCGGCTCTCGGGCAAATATTCCGGGCAGATCCAGTCGGTGGTGACTCAACCGGGCCTCATCCCGGGATTCTCGGACGCCTACGTACCTTATCCCGTGATCTTTAACTATGCCGGGACGGTTACTTACGTGATCAGCCCGACGACGTTCATTGAGGGGACTTGGGGGATCATCGAGAACCAGTTGGCGGGCGGCAACGAGGGTGGCATTCTGACCGACCCGCAGTCCAACCGCAATCTGAGTCTGGCGAACTTCCCGGACCTGTATCCACAGGCAGGTGTCATGAATCCGAAGTACTATGGCTACCAGGTCCTGGAAGCGCAGGCGTCGAAGGCGCCGTTCTTTAGCCACGGAACCCTGAGTCTGCCGCCGATCTTCGGCTGGGGCAGCCTGATCATGGGGTCGGCGGGGGTCTGCGCTCTGCCGTCGCCAGCCTGCCAGCGGTATCCTGGCTGGCTGAACATCAACCGGACGCAGGATGTCGACATCAACCTCACGCATATCCAGGGGCGGCACACGATCAAGGGCGGGTTCTACTTCAACCACAGCTTCAAGGCGCAGAACACGGGCGCCGGCGGCATTCCGAACCTGAGCTTTCAGGGCTTCGTGGATTTCGGCAATAACACCAACAACCCCTTCGACACCGGGTTCGGCTATGCGAACGCGGCGGCGGGGATTTTCAACCAGTACTTGCAGGCGTCGAAGTTCATCGAAGGCGATTTCCTCTACGACAATATCGAGTTCTACGTCCAGGACAACTGGAAGGTGACCAACCGCCTGACACTGGACTACGGGATTCGGTTTGTGCATCAGTCGCCGCAGTACGACGAGTTCAACCAGTCATCGAACTTCTTCCCCAACCAGTGGCAGGCGAGCCAAGCGGAGGTGCTTTACGTGCCCGCCTGCTCGAACGGCGCCACTGCGTGCTCTGGCAATAACCGTAACGCTATGAATCCGCTCACCGGGCAGGTTATGACGGTGCCGGGGTCCAATTCGCAGGCGCTCATCGGGACGCCGGTTCCCGGCGTGGGCAATGCGCTGAACGGCATCAAACAGGCCGGCCAGGGGATCGCGAACACGAACTACCTGTGGCCGGCGTTGGTGGCGGCGCCGCGGTTCGGGTTTGCCTACGACCTTACGGGGCATTCGGATTGGGTGGTGCGCGGCGGAGTCGGGCTGTTCTACGACCGGCCGGACGGGAACACGGTGTTCTCGACGCCGGGCAATCCGCCGACCGCGACGGACCAGAGCCTGCTCACCGGGCAACTGGCGACGCTCGGGAAGGGAGGACTGAGCCCTCTGCCGGTGCCGAGCATGGTCACCTTCCAGTACAACGCGCAGATCCCATCGGAGTTGCAGTGGAACGTGGGCATCCAGAAATCGCTGCCGTTCCAGTTGGTCGCGGACGTCTCGTATGTGGGCAACCACGGGTATAACCTCCTAGGGGCGTTCCAGGGCGGCGACCTTCAGAACCTGAATTCGGTGGATTTCGGCACAGCGTATCTGCCGCAGTACCGGGATGCGACGCTCGGCAAAAGCTCGGTTCCCGGCGCCTCGGCCTATACTTCGAATCTGCTGCGTCCCTTCCCGGGTTTGGGCGTGATCTCGCAGAACACGACAAACTTCTACGACACCTACCACTCGCTGCAGTTCAGCGTGACCCGGCGGTTCGGGCAAGGTTTGTCGTTCGGGGCGAATTATACCCGTCAGCTCTCCTTTGTGAGCAACACGGGGCTGGTGCAACGCATCCAGCACGGGCCAAACGGAGCGATCTCGCTGCGTTCCGACTGGGGGGCGTACGAGGCGCTGAATTCGACTCCGACGAGTCAACAGCCGAATTACTTCGTTGGCAACGCCGTTTGGGACATCCCGGGCCTCTCGGGAAGGGGTGGCTTCGTCCACCAGTTGACGAGTGACTGGCAGGTCTCCGGTGTGGTGACGGTGGCCTCGGGGTTGCCCTTCACACCCACTTATAGCTACAACCAGAATGGCAGCAACGTGAACATCACCGGGTCTCCGGACTGGGCGGGCGCGATGGTGATAAATAACCCCAACACGCTCGGCACCGGATGTTCGGGCAACACCTATGGCGAGTTCAATGCGGCGGATATCTCAGGGCCGGCCTACGGCAGCGTGGGCATGGAATCCGGCCGCAACATCCTGCACTACTGTCCGATCACGCAGTTGGACATGTCGGTGGTACGGAGGATTCGCGTGTTCAAGAACGAAAGGTACAGTCTCGAGCTCCGCGGAGACGTCTGGAACGTGCTCAACACCGCGCAGATTAACGCTATGAACATTACGGGGCAGTTCAACAACCCGACGAACATGACGCTTGTGAACAACCAGTACAATGGCGCTACACTGAACGCGAGTCGGCTGACGGCAGCCACTGCGGGCTTCGGCGCGGCGACGGGTGCCTTGCCGATGCGCAACATTCAGTTGGAGATCCGCTTCCAGTTTTGATAGTGGATCCGCCGGGAGCTGCCTCGGACTGAGCACGCGGAATGACGAAATACGCATGCGGTGTGATCGCGTCTGCCAGAAGAGCTGTGGGTTGCAGCTGCGGAGTTGGTCCAGCACGATGGGATCGATGCCACGGCGCGGGCATTGGATGTAGATAAGCCGAGCTTGCGGAAGTGGGCGGGGCATAAAACCTCCGACGCTGTAGCGGCCGTGAAGAACCACGGTACGCTCGGAACCGTCGGCCATGATCAGCACGAGTTTGCCGCTGTCTTACGGCCGCGATGGTGTCGGAAATCTTGTGCGAGACGCGCAACCGCGTCCAACGACGGGGATGTCCGGTTTTTTGTTGAAAACTGAATTTTGAGGGCCTATCAAATCGACGAGCGGAAAGCGATCGATCAATGGTAGTGGGACTTGTCACGCCAAGGACGGGCTGGTGAGTCAAGGCGAAGCCGCTCGGCGGATCGGGGTCAGCGAGCGATGGGCGCGGAAGATGCTGAGACGGATGAAGCAGGAGGGCGACCAGGTGGTGGTCCACGGGCTGCGCTGGAAAGCGTCGAGCCGCAGGATTGCGGTGAAGGTGCAAGGTGAGGCGATCGCGATTCTGAAGCAGCCGGACTGGCACGATTTCGGGCCAACCTTTGCCAGCGAGCAGTTGGGCAAACGGCATGGGATTGAAATCAGCGACGAGACCGTGCGCCATTCGATGATCGAAGCGGGACTGTGGAAGAGCAAGGCGCACCGGCTGCAAGAGCTGCATGAATGGCGGCCGCGGCGGAGTGGCTTTGGCAAACTGGCGCCGTGGGACACCTCGGAGCACGACTGGCTGGAAGGAAGGGGGCCAGTGCGCTATCTGGTGCGGATGATCGACGACGCTGCCAGTTGGAGTTGGGGCCGCTTTGTAGAACGCGATGCGACGCCGCACAACATAGGTGTGCTGTGGGAGTACCTGGAGAAAAATGGCCGCATGGTGGATGTCTACACGGATCGCGATTCGATGTTCACCGTGCCGCCGAGGCCCGGAGAGAGCGCGGATGCGTGCGAAGCTGCTAGAAATCTAGCAGCAGATACGCAGGCGCATGCATGAACCGGTTGGGCACAACTTGTGGGGATCTGTGCGGGGGATGCTGGGTGACCGGCATCCGCACAGCGACCGTGGCGGAGTTGGACCGGGCATACATCGAGACGATGGAGGACGTGCTGGCCCTCCATGAGAAGCCCAGCGGTCCGGCCGAACCTGTCGTGTGCGTAGACGAGAAGCCCGTATCGCCGCACGTGGACGTGCGCCCGACGGTCCCGGCTAAACCGGGGAAGCCAGCCCAGCGGGACAACGAGTACGGCTGGCGCGGCGCCACCGCGACACCCGGTCGTTCCGGTTACCGGTACGCATGTCTGGTGAAGCGCATCGTAGAGCCTTACTCGCGAGCCCGGACCATCCACGGCCGCAAGTCGCGGGTCACTCACTTTGGCGAGGGAAAGGGCGGATCTCGCTGGGACCGGCTCACCGTCCATTATGCTCCGAAGCACGGGACTTGCCTCAATCAGGCGAAGATCGAACTCAGTTTGGTCTCGCGGCAATGTCTGGGAAGCGGGCGGATTCCGGAATTGGAACCGCGGGGCCGGCCGGAAGCGGACCAAGATCCACTGGCGGTTCACGCGGAAGAAGGCCAGAAAGCTGTTCCGGTATAAGAAGCCCCAGGCCGGCGGCTAAAACGTGTCAGCGGACCGCGAAACCGGCCACCGCCGGCGAGAGATCCGGGGAAACCGGCCTACATCGAGCGCGGGTAGCACCAGGCCGAATACTTAACTTGTGCCCGATCCGGATATTAGAACCTTTTCAAGCGGTCAGAGAACTAACTATTTCGTGACGGTCCCTAAGGATCGTTTGGCTGCGGCGGATCCACGGGATCTCCTCCGGCGAAGCGAGGCCGCGATCAGCAGTGCGCCGAGCGAGAGCCCGGCAAGCGAGGAAGCCGGAGGCTCCGGAGCCGCGGTGGCGGTGAAAACGCCATATGGGGCCGAGGCGAACGATTGGATGTTGAGCGGGCCGAGCGTAGTCGCAACGGTGGTAACCGGTCCAAAGGCCGGGCCATTGAGCGGTCCGATCGGACCGGACAGGTTGTAGTTCGCAACGGCCGCGTTAGGGATGTCCAGGACATCGTTGTTGCCGACGCCAAAACCAGCGAGCTGATCGTTCTGATTCGCGAAGACGTAGGCGGTGGAGACCTGCAACCCGGCGGAGCCGATCCCAGAGATGTTGACGGTAGCCGCCCCTGGGACGAGGTTAAGAAGATAGGTTCCGCTAAACAGAGTAAAGACGTTGTTCGAATCACCGGTGGCGACGATCGTAACCTCCTGGTTGGTGAATGTGTCGGAGCCAAGCGATCCGTTGCCGTATGCTTGAAGGGTGTAGGTGACCTCGCTGGCGTGAGCCGAGGCTAGGGCCAAAAGGACCGGGGACAGAGAAGAGAAGAGGTTGAGTTTCATATTCGCGGCCGAGTGGGGCCGCAATGGTAGTGGAGGCAGTGGAGAAACGTCTGTGGCGCAAAAACCTGAGAAATTCGATCAGGCGAATGAGGTGAGAAAGCTCGCTCGGGAACGTGTCGGGCCGGTGAAGCCATCCCGTGTCATCAAGGGAAAGAACCAACGCCCGAAGCCGAAACACAAGGCCGATGCGTCGGCCGATGACGAATTTCTACGCCGCAACTGAAGTTACTTCGGCTGGAACATCGCCCCGACGAGACGGAACAGGAGCGGCACCATCCACGCCGGCGTAATCACGAAAAACGCCTTACTCTTCGGCGTGCGGGCCAGCAGCGCCAGGCTGAGGCCCAGCATCACGATGTACCATATCTCAAAAATCGAGAAAAAATTCAGCAGGGCGTAAGGAACTCCCTTCAATCCGCCGAAGAAGATATCGAGGCCGAATGGCGGCTGGAGTTCCTGCACCGATTGGACATCGTCGCCCTTCAGCCGGACGACGATGTAACCGGCGATGACCTGGAGGACCGTCACGACAGAGCATGCGCACAAGAGAGAGAAAATGCCGCGAAAGCTGGCCTTGACGCCAGTCATCGAGCTTGCGACACCGACGAGCCAGGCGGAGACGGCCAGAATCCCCACGATGAAAAGAGGGGTCGCGATTGAGAACCCATAAGTGGCTGCGCGGATGGTTGGGAGAGCGTTTTGAAACTGCTCGTGCGTAAGATTCGGCGGAGGGTTCATCTCCATGACTCGCATCGTCGTGGGAACGAGCGCAAGGCTGACTGCCATCACGGCGAGACACAGGAGCACTAAAGGAAAGATCCAGAAGCCCTTCTTGCCGGCATTCCTGGCCACACCGGCCGGGTCGACGAAAGCATTGAGCGTCCCGGAAATGGATTCCCCGAGCGTGGCGCGTTCGGTTACGTCGGATGGATTCATGGGCTCTCCTCGGCAGAAGATCTCGGCGGACCCGATCGGGACTTCCCGGCTTGTGGACGGGAGCGTCTCGCAGACGTCTCGCTTTCTCGGATTATAGCGCCGGATTCGATTCCATCCGAGCTATTTTTTGGAACATTCGCGTGGAGCGAAAGCTCGAAGTCCCAAGCCGGCAGCAAGCTAAGCGTCCTGCGGTATCGTGGGACATGACGACGGATCGGACAAAGCTCAGGTGGGGCGCCGTTGTCTACGCAGCGCTGGCTGTGTGCGCGGGCTTGACGCTCACGGGCGCCATGCGGATTGCGATCTGGGTGCTGCTGGCGGGTCTGGCGGTCAAAACCTGGATCGGCGTCCTGCGCGACCGGGTCTGAGGCGTCCTCCAGCAGCGAGCCGCCGCGGAATCGCCGTCGAATGATTCATTCTGGAACGGGAGTCCCTACCTGGCATAGCGCCCCTTCCCAGTTCGGGACAGGGCTCCTGGCTGTCCGCATCGCTGGGTCTTGTTTTCAATACCTTAGAGATCACTGGCGCATGGCTTGGCTCGTGCATTCCCTACCGGCGTCGCCCACGGAATCGGGTGGCGCGGGAAGGGATGGACGGGCAATGACAACACGGCCAGGGACGGCATCGGCGCGGAAACGCTCTCAGCGCGACCAGGTGATTCTGGAGCATCTGCCGCTCGTTCGAGTGATAGCGGTGCGGGTTCACGCGAACCTGCCCGTGTATGTGGAGCTGGAGGACCTGGTCCACGCCGGCGTGCTGGGCCTGATCGACGCGGTGGTAAAGTACAACCCCCGAAAGCAAGTGGCGTTTTCGAGCTACGCGAAGCATCGGATCAAGGGAGCGATTCTCGACAGTTTGCGCCAGCTTGACTGGGCGTCGCGCGATCTTCGCCGCCGCCAGCGGCAGGCCGACGTGGCCGCGCAGGAGCTTACGGCGGAGCTGAAGCGTCTGCCAACCGAGGAGGAGCTCGCCTCGCGCATGGGACTGGAAGTGGAACGCTGGCGCCGGTTGGCCGTCGACATGCGGAACTCGGCCATGATCTCCGCATCCTCGCGGGCCGAGGACCAGGACGAGTTGCCCGCGCCGGACTTCCCGGCGAAACCCGAAACGCGGCCTGACAACCTTTGTGTCCGCTCACAGATGCGTTCCGTACTCAGCACCGCGATGAAGACGTTGCCGGAGAGATATCAGAAGGTCGTGACGCTTTACTACACCGGCGAAATGACCATGAAGGAGATCGGCGGGCTGATGGGGATCAACGAGAGCCGGGTGTCGCAGATCCACAAGGCCGCGCTGGAACGTATGGCGGCAGCGCTCGAGCAGAACGGTATTCGCTCGGCTCGCGAGTTCTGAACCCGGCTCCATGACGAACGCTCAATGCACGTCGATGCGGTAGGGAAGGAGATCCAGCACTCCGCCCTGCAGCCAAAGGCGGGCGGCGGGCGCGAACTCCCGGAGTTCGCGTGGAACGAGCCACATGGGCGCCGCGGGAGGAGCCGCGAACGAGCGCAGACGCATGGAGAGGGAATCGACCTCGGGGGTATCGGCTTCCTGGCTGCTCATCAGAACGTCGAGGATGGATCGCTTCAAGGGATAGGGCACGAGCGTGATCGCCGCGGACGCGGGGATGCCTGCCCGCTGCTTGACAAGATCGATGGAGGCGTCGAGACCGCCCAGGCGGCTGACCAAGCCCCGCTCCATGGCCTGCGTCCCGAGCCATACCCGGCCCTCCGCGAGCGGCTCGATTTCGGATGCCGGCCGCTTACGGCCTTGCGCCACACGCTCGAGGAAGCCCTGGTAGAAGCGGTCGATCTCGGAGGCGATTTTCTTCTGCTGATCCGGCGTGAGCGGATCGTAGCTCGAATCGAGATCCGCGAAGCGTCCGCGCGATAGCGAATCCTGCTGGAGGCCCAGTTTGCCATACAGCCCATGCGCGCTGAAGCGCATGTAGATCACGCCAATCGAGCCGGTCAGCGTGTTGGGATAAGCGACGATCGGATCGCCAGTCATCGCGATGAAGTAGCCGCCCGAGGCGGCGTAGTCGCTCATCGAAATCACCAGCGGCTTCTTCCGGCTAAGCTCACGGGCCGCATGGAGAATGTCGTCGGACGCGACACCGTCGCCGCCCGGCGAATCGACGCGCAGCACAACACCCTTGATGCTCGGATCCGAGGCGACGTCTCGCAACAGATGGGTGAAGCTCCCGGACGAGATCGTGCCATCGGACAATCCATTCTGGCCGGCGCCGCGCACGATCATGCCTTCGGCGGAGATCAGCGCGATCCGGCTGGCGCCCTCGACGCCGGCGACCGACGAGGCGGGGATCTTGGCGTAGCTGCGCGCGCTCGCCAGACGCAGCGATGATTGATGGAGCCGCCCGGCGAGGTCCGCGCGAAGCGAATCCTCAAACGCGAGGCGGTCGACAAATCCCAGCGCGAGTGCTCGTTCTCCCGACAGCGGTCCGTCGTCGATCGCCCGCCGGACGTCCTCCGCGCTCTTATGCCGGGACGAAGCGATGACGCCCACCAGGTCGTTGAAGTACTGATCGAGCACCGAGTTCAGCACCTCACGCGTTTCCGGACTCATCGATGTCCGGACGAACATGTCTCCCGCGTCTTTGTACTTGCCCGCGTGGATCACGTCCGCTTTGACGCCGATCTTGTCGAGCGTGTCCTTGAGATACAGCGACTCGACGCGCAGTCCCTTGACGTCCAGCGAATCGAGCGGCGTCATGTACACGCGATCGGCGACACTCGCCAGGTAATACTCGCGCACGCCCGGATTGCGGAGGAAAGCGAACAGCGGCTTCCCGGACTTGCGGAAGCGCTCAAGCTCCATCCGCAGCTCCTGCAGCTTGGCCCAGCCGACGCCGAGGCCGCGCGGCTCGAAAATCACCGCTCGGATCCGGGGATCGGCGGCTGCCTTTCGGAGATTGATCCACACATCCGGCAGTGTGATGGGATTTTGCGCCTCGAGAAATGGCAGCGGCAGCTCGGGCGGCGCTTTCTCCGGCAGATCGCCTTCCAACCGCAACACGAGGGTCGAGCCCGACGCAATGGTTGCGTGGCCGCCAGCGAGTCGCGCCAAGGCAAAAGCGCCGATCAGTAGGACCATGGCGCAGAAGGCCACGCCCGTAAGGACACCGAGCAGGTATTTTTTCACGAATTACCCTTTGCCCGTATTATGACCGGAGTTCCGAGGAAAATCATCCCGTCAGTGAAATGGAAGCGCTGGGGATGGCCGCGGCATCACATCGCCGTGGGAATCTGGATGATCTTTTTCTGGATGGCGTATTGGACGAGTTGGGCCTTATTGTGAATATCCAGCTTGCGCATGAGGTTGAACTTGTGCGCCTCGATGGTCTTGACGCTCAGGTTCAGGTCGCAGGCGATTTCCTTGACCGACTTGCCCTCGGCGAGAAACTTGATGACTTCCTTCTCGCGCGGCGTGAGGCTCGCGAGCCGCGAACGGGGCGCGGAGTTGCGGATGTGATTGCGGAATCCATCGACGAGCTGCGACAACATGCGCGGGCTGACATAGTTGCCGCCACGGGCCACGTCGCGTACGGCGCCGGCAAGTTGGGCGGCCGGGCTGTCCTTGAGAATGTAGCCGCTCGCGCCGACCTCCATGGCCTCGACGAGGTAATCCTCGTCATCGTACATCGTCAGGAATACAATCCGGGTTTCGGGATGGTTGCGGCGGATCTGCCGCGCCGCTTCAAAGCTGCTGAGGCCATTCATGCCGATGTCGAACAGGACGAGATCGGGATGCGCCTGTGAGGTAAGAGCCACGGCCTCGGCGGCGCTCGCCGCCTCACCGGCGATTTCCAAATCCGGCTCCGCGGACAACAGGTTGCGAATGCCCTGGCGGAAGAGAGTATGATCATCCGCGAGCACGATGCGAATCTTCGACATGAGGGTTCCCTTCTGAAATGTTCGGCAGGCATGCGGCAACGGCCGATTCGAGTTGCGGCTTACGGTCATCGCCGGCGACTTCGCCAGCCGGAATGGCGACATGGATCGTGGTCCCCTGCCCGGTCTTGCGGCGCGAGCCGGGCCGCCATGACTCGATCTCGATGCTGCCGTTCAGCAGCATGACGCGCTCGCGCATCCCCGCCAGGCCGTACGAGCCGGCTCGGTGAAAGGCCTCGCTCGTGTCGAATCCCACGCCGTTATCCTCCACAGTCACTCTGATAGTCCTATCGGCAAGTTCCACCGAAAGGTTTACGGCGGATGCCTGGGAGTGATGGCTGATGTTGTTGCAGCACTCCTGCACGATCCGGAACACGGTGACTTCGACATCCCCGCTCAGGCGGCCCAAGCTCCCGATCCGGAGCCGCACGCGACCCGCGAACACGGCCCGAAACCGCTGCACCAGTTGGCGTATCGCCGCCTCGAGACCCATCTGGGTAAGCAACGAGGGGCTCAGCGCGGCGATCAGGCGGCGTGTCTCGACGATCGTGCGCTCGGTAAGCTGCCGGGTCTCCGCGATGCCGGCGCGCAATCCCGTCTCGCGCGACCCCTCGGCCACCGCCTCGAGCATCTCAAGCCGCAGACGAATACACAGCAGCGACTGGCCCGCCTCGTCGTGCAGCTCACGGCCGATTCTGCGGCGCTCGACCTCCTCAACCTGTATCAAGTTCCGCGCCAGGCGCCGCACCTGCTCCTCGCTGCGCGTAAGCGCCTCCGCCAAACGCGCCTTGTCGAGCGCCAGGACGCAGCGCTCGGCCGCCGCCGACAGCAGCTCGCGCTCACGCGGCAGGCTGCCGTACGTCTTCGAGAAGCAAAATTGCATCAAACCGCGCGTGCCGGGCCGGCCCGGCAAGGGCACCGACCAGATCGAGCCGGATCCTTCGCGCCAGTCCGGATCGACGACACAGCCGGCTGCATCGCGGGGCTCGAAATCGAGGAACGACGACAAACGCTCGTGGGCGCTCACATCCACCGAAAAGACCGGACCGGGTTCGGCGTCGGTAGCCGCATGCAGCTTCCATTGGTCCATCCCGCCGGGGTTTGCCAGGTACAATCGCGCGGCCCGGGCGCGGCAGTAGCGAGCCAGGGTGGCCACGAACCGCCGCAACAGGTCGTCCACGCCTCGCGAGACCAGCTCGTCGTGAAACAGATCCAGCAGCGTCCGCGTGTCGTCCTCGCGAACCTCGTAGGCCGCTTCGTTCAACACAATGCAGGTGCGGAAATGGAGCTGTTCGGCCACCGCGCGCATCCTGGCCCCCGACGCCTGGGGCATCGCACGCAGTAGGGGCGCCGCCAGCCGGTGGTAGTCGAGCAACATCGCCGCCGCCCGATCCGGCGGCACCTGAAGCTTAGCCAGCCGGCGGCCGTTGTAATCCACCTGTTCCAGGAAGTCCTCGAGTGGGCGTCTGGAGCGGAGCCGTTCGGCCGCGGCGCCCAGCGTGACCTTCGTGATCGCCGACGCCGACTGCGGGTCCAAGCCGAGCCGCTGCACAACCCCTTGAAACAGGCGGTTCAGCCGGGCCGTCTCGGGCGCCAGCCAGTCCGCAAAACCAGCCAGCGCGTCATTGCGGGGAACTGTCATCGACGTAACCACGATCTAAGGTGGTTATCGGCGGAATCCCTGGGAGCATGAGGGGACACACACTGGGCCGGATCGGCCCGGCTGGGGGAAGACCCCCGCTACGGCTGCGCGCCAAGTTGCCAGTCGATGAACGTAAGCTCGTCGGTTAGCAGCTCCAACTCCTTCGCGACGGGAAGTCCGCCCGAGTGGCCCGCGGCGGTGTCGTAGCGCAGCAGCACGGGAAGGCCCGAGCCCGTCGAGGCCTGCATCAGAGCCGTCATCTTCCGCGCGTGCAGCGGATCGACGCGCGTGTCGAAGTCACCCGAAACGAACAGGATCGCCGGGTACTTCGCGCCCTTCTTCACGTGATGGTACGGCGAGTAGGCATACAGCGTCTGGAACTGGTGCGCATCGTCGGCCGAGCCGTACTCGGGCACCCACCAGCGGGCCACTTTGAACTTGTCGTAGCGCACCATGTCGAGCAGCGGGAAGCCGCAGACAATCGCGCGAAACAAATCCGGGCGCTCCGTCATCGATGCGCCCATCAGCAGCCCTCCGTTCGAGCTGCCCGCGATGGCCAGGTGCGCCGGGCTGGTGTAGCCCAGCCGTATCAACGTCTCCGCCGCGGCGAAGAAATCGTCAAACACGCGCTGCTTCGCGTCGAGCATGCCGGCCTGGTGCCATTTCTCGCCAAACTCGCCGCCTCCGCGCAGGTTCGGCTGCGCGAAGACGCCGCCTTGCTCGACGAACGCGGCGGCGAGAGGCGAGAAGCTCGGCGTCAGCGAGATGTTGAAACCGCCGTACGCAGTGAGCAGCGCGGGATGGCTGCCGTCGAGCTTCAGCCCCTTGCGCGTGACGACGAACATCGGCACGCGCGTCCCGTCCTTCGAACGGTACCAGAGCTGCTTCGTCTCATACACGGCCGGATCGAGCCGCGTCGAAGGCTCGAACCACACCTGCCGCGCGCCGCTCGCCAGATCGTAGCGGTAGATGGCCGCGGGCGTGAGAAACGAGCGGAACGTAAAGAACGTCTCCTTCGAATCCCAATGCCCGCGCAGATCGCTCGCCGTCCCGATGCCGGGCAGAGGCGCCGAGCGCAAATGCTTTCCGTCCGCCGAGTAGACTTCGACGCGCGAGACCACATTGTCGAGATAGGCGGCCGAAAGCTCGCCTCCGACGGCGCTGAATCCGCTCATGACGGCCTTGCCTTCGGGGAGGATCTCGCTCCAGTGCGCCGCGTCCGGATGGGCTGGATCGGCCGCGAAGACGCGCCAGTTCGGCGCTTTCCAATTCGTGTGAATATACAGCCGGCCGCCCGCGGGGACGGCGTTGAACTCGGCATTCACGCCTTTCACCACCGGCAGAATGGGGCCCGATTCGGCGAGGTTCTGCACATACACTTCGTCGCGGCCGCCGGCGCCGAGGCTCGCCGTATAGACCAGATACCGTCCGTCTTCGGAAAGCTCCGCCCCGATGATGTAGTCCTTGCCATAGCCGCTTCCAAACAACTCGCGGTCCGTCTTCGGATCGGCGCCGAACTCGTGAACGTGCACGCGAGGACCGAGGGCGGCGGAAAACGTCGAGTAATAGACGCGCCCGCGGTCCGGCGCGATGTTGACCGCGAAATAGCGGTTGCGCGGGAACGAATCGGAAAGCTCCTTGCCGGTATCGACATCCAGGAACTTGAGCGTCGTCTCGTCCTGGCCGCCGCTGCGCAGGCCATAGGCGAGGAGCTTTCCGTCGCGCGCGACATCGAGCAACGCCACCGACGTTGTGCGATCGGGGCTCATCGGATTCGGGTCGACCAGGAGCCGCGGCGCGCCGTGCGGGCCCTGCGAGTAAAACAGCTTCGCCTGGCTCTCCTCCGGCATGCGGCGCGTGAAGAAGTAGCGTCCGCCGGCCGCTTCCGGAACGCTCATGGTCTCGACACGGACGAAATGGCCGAGCCGTTGGGCGATCCGCTCGCGGCCCGGCAGCTTGTCGAGGATCGAATTTGTATATTGCATCTGCGCGCCGATCCAGGCGCGCGTTTGCGGGCTGTTCTGATCCTCGAGCCAGCGGTAGGGGTCGGTGATCGTCACGCCGTGGATGATCTCCGTCACCGGCACGGTGCGCGTGGTCGGGGGCGGTGGAACGCTCTGCGCGAGAGCGGACACCGAAGCGAGGATGACGGCGGCACGAATCATCTGCGTATTATCCCGCACCAAAGGCACGGTAGAACGCCGGGCCGCCGTGTTAGAACAGATGAGATATGGCATTCGTGAAAATCGCAACGGCGGGCGCGCTGCCCGCGGGGGCCGTGATGCAGGCGGAGATTGGAGAGACGGCATACGCGCTATGCAACGTCGATGGAAAGATCTACGCGTTGCAGGGCGTGTGCCCGCACGCCGAGGGGCCGCTCGGCGAAGGGACGCTGCAGGGGACGATGGTGGTGTGCCCGTGGCATGGCTATGAGTTCGACTGCCGCACGGGCGAAAACGACATCGAGCCGGAGTTGAAGGCCGCGCGCTACGCCGTGAAGGTGGACGGCGGCGACGTCTACATCGACCCGGACGCGGCGCTGTAGGCCGCGAGGCGCACCGTGCCGGAGCTGCCCGAAGTCGAGACGGTGGTCCGGGCGCTTGCGCCGCGGCTCGCGGGGCGCACGATCCGGAGCGCCTCGTTCACGTCGCGCCTTGTGGTGCGCGAGGAATTCGCCGCGTTGTCATCTCTGCTGGCGGCACGGCGCATTCTCCATGTCGAGCGGCGAGGCAAATTCATTGCGATGCGGCTCGACCGCGGCACGCTCACCGTGCATCTCGGCATGACCGGCAAGCTGCTTCTCGACCGGCCCGCCGGCGCGCATACGCGAGCTCTGTTCACGCTCGACGACGGGCGTCTCGTCTATGACGATGCGCGGCAGTTCGGACGCATCGAGTATGGCGACCCGGAGCCGGCGCGTCTCGGCGAGCTCGGCCCGGATGCGCTCACCGCGACGCAGGCCTGTTTCGCTGCGCTGCTGCGGCGGCATCGCACGCGGATCAAGGCCCTGCTGCTCGACCAGCGAATTCTGGCCGGCCTCGGCAACATCTACGTCGACGAAGCGCTATTCGCGGCGCGCATTCATCCGCTCGCGCGGGCTGCGCGTTTGAGCGGCCGCCGGGCGGGCGAACTGCATTACGCCATCGTGGATGTCCTCACGCGCGCGATCGCCGCCGGAGGGTCGTCGATCTCGGACTACGTCGATCCGTCCGGGCAGCGCGGCGCGTATCAACTCGAGCATCGCGTGTACGGCCTCGCCGGCGAGCCGTGCCGCGTCTGCGGCCATGCCATCCGGCGCATCGTGATCGGACAGCGCGGGACTCACTACTGCCCGCGCTGCCAGAGGGCCTGAGACTACTGCGCCGGGGCGGCGCCGACCGGCAACTGCACCACCTCGGAGCTGACCGCCGTCCCGCCGCTCGGCGCAACCGACATCGACAACGTGTACGTGTTCGCCGTCAGCGAGGTGGGAAGCGGGAAGCTCACCAGGTACACACCAATCGCCTGCGGCTGATACACCGCCGCCGCGCCGCTCAGCGGTACGCCGTTCAGCGTGACCGCGATGGGCGCCGACACCGTCTGCCCCGCCACACCCGGCTGCGCGCTCGCGATAACCGGCGTGGCCTGCCCGAGGCCGCCGGCGAAAATAATCACCGAATGACCCGGCACGGCCGGTTTCGCCGTCGTGATGTACTGGCCCGTCGTTCCGTCGATCGCCACGGCGTAGGCGCTTCCGTTGACGGACGTTTGGAAGATGGCCGGCGCGTACGGCGTGACAGGCACGTTGAGCAGCGTCGCCGAGCCGTTCGAGTTGGTGATCGTGACGGTGGTCGTCGTCGCCGCGCCGAGCTCGAACGGCACGAGCACGTTCACCTGCTCGGCGCCATTCGCGTTCACCGCGGCGAAGATCGGCGCCGGAATGCCGCCGAACAACACCTGAATGCCGTTGAGCGAGGTCGGCAGCGGTCCGGGCGGCGGCGCGACCACGCCGGAGACGCCAGGCGTGAGATTGCCGCCCGTAATTTCAACGATCTCGCCCGGCGTCACCGTGCCCGGCGCCGCGCCCGTTTGGACGAAGCTCGCCGCGTTGAGGAATGCGATGCCGGTCGGCCCCGGCGGATTCGACGTCAGATTGAACGTCTCCGAGAAGCCGCTGTATGTAGCTGTGACAACGATCCGGCCGGGGCTGCTTCCAGCAGTGACGGTGACACTCGCGTTGCCGTTGTTGTCGGTCGTGGCAGAAGGCGCGCTCAGCGTGGCGCTGCCGGTCGTGACCGCGAAGTCCACCGTCACGCCGGGAATCGGATTGTTCTGATTATCGACCGCCTGGACCACCAGCGGCTGAGCAAACGCCGCGCCATCGAGCGCGCTCTGCCCGTTCCCCGACAACGCATTCAGGCCGCCCGGGATCACCACCACGGTCTCCGTGAAGGTCGCCGTAACCGCACTCGATCCGGTCCCGCCGGTCACTGTAATGGTTGCCGGTCCCGGAACCTTGCCAAGAATGACAACGACCTCAACCTTGCCGTTCGCGTCGGTCACCTTCCCCGCGCCACTCAGCGTAGCGGAGCCCGATGCGACGCTGAACGTCACAGGCTGACCGGCGAGCGGGTTTCCATAGGCGTCCGTAAGCTGCGCGATGAGCACGGTCGGCAGGCTCTGGCCGGGCTTCCCGCTCTGGCCGTCTCCTTGAATCTTGGCGAATAGCGCCGGAGGTCCGGGAGTGATCGTAACCTGCACCGGCAGCGAAGTCTGGAAGTAGCCGATGTCCGGCGTGACGGTCGATGAGCCGAGCACGCCGTTCAAGACGGCATCGCAGGTGACGACGCCCTTGCTATTCGACAACGGCGTCCCGGCGCACGAGGCGCTCGGGATTGTCTTCGGGTCGGCGCCCGCGGGCGGCTGCAACGTCATGCCGACGTTCGCGATGCCCACACCGCTGTTCGAAATAATCTGGAACTGCGCCGCGCCGGCAATGGTGCTTCCCGCGGGGCCGGCGAACGTCGTCCCATAGTCGGGAAGGATCCTGTAAATCGTGATGCCCGAGCCTTCGAAATTCCGAGTGACCGTCGTGCAATAAATGGTCGCCGAGAGCGTTCCGAGCGACGCGGTGATGATCTCCTGGTCGTAGCCCGGAATCGATGGCACGTTCTCGCCGACAAAATCGGTGGTCGCAATGCCGTTGGCGTCCGAAGGAACGGTGATTGACGTGAGGCTGTTGATGGTTCCGATCCCGTTGAATGCGCGCATCGCGCCCACGCCCTGCGTGAGAGCGAAGGTCACCGGTTGATTCGGCACGGGATTCCCATTGGCATCCTTCACAAGCACCTGAAACGGCGCACCGGCGAGCGACACCGCGTTGTACTGATAGACGATCTGCCCCTGTCCGGCGAGGACTTCGAGGGAGCCGGGCGTTGAGCCGCCGCCCGTGCCGCCAGTGCCGCCAGTGCCCGCTATGGCGTTGATCGTGAAGCTGGCAGCCGTGCCGGCGATTGAAACGGCAACCGGAATCGCACCAGATCCGCTCACTACCTTCACCGTCGTGCTCGCGTAGCCGAGCGGGTTCGTGTTGGACGTCGGCGTGGTGAACAACAAGCTCGAGGATCCACTGAACGCCACGTTGACGCTCGCCTGCGGCACGCCGTTCGCGTCGAGCACCCGCACCACAAGCGGTTCAGAGTACGTGCTGGCGGCTACGGTTTGGTTATTGCCGTACAAAATATAGTTCGTGTTCAAACCGACCGCCTCCGGCTGCACCACGCTCAACGCGCCCTCGGGGAGCGGCGAGGCGATTGTGCCATCGGCGGTGAGCGTGGCGAGGTTCACCCGGGTGACGCTTGTGCCCGCAAGATAGAAGAGGTAACTTGTCGTCGAGTGATTGCCCACGGCGATGTCGTTGGTGGTCGCGGCGGCGAGGACCTGAGTACCGGCGGGCACGTACGGCGCTGGCGCGAGACTCAGCGGGGAAAGAGAAATATCGTAAAGCATCTGCGCCGACTTCGACAGGCCCACGACAAGATTGCCGGACACTGCGTACAGCGAGTTCAGGATGGCATTCGCGGACAGCGACGACGAGGAAATCGTGCCCGCGACCTTGTGCGCGAACAGATCGATCACCGTCACCGCCGCCGTGCTTCCCGGCTGCTGATTGGCCGTGACGAGGTAATGCCCATCCGGCGTAAACACCGGCTTGCCGGGCGCGCCCGTCACCGCGTATTGGTTCAGCACCGCGTAGGTATCGGGATCCATCTCGTCAACCGTGTTCGCCGCCATGACGTACACGAGCGCGTTCGGACCTACCGTCACTGAAGTCGAGTTCGCCGGGAGCGTGGCGCTGTTCGTGACGGAAAGCGTGACGGTGGACAGCGCATCCAGGATGTTTGTCCCGTTCGAAGATGCCAGCAGGAAGATCTGCGCGCCGTCGAGGCTGGCGTCGAGATCGAGCAACGCGCCGTTAATCGCCGCAACCGTGACCGGCGTATCCGTGGCCGTCGAGATCGCGTGCAGGCCGCCCGCCGCGATGTACAGCGTCTGCCCGTCCAGGCTCAAAACCGCGTTGGTCGTCGGGTACCCGAAGTTCGCGAGCGGGCTGGCGGTTTGCAGGTTACTTGTCAGCGAGTAAATCGAGTTGCTCGACGACGTCGTAAGGACATAGACCTTTGAGCCATTGAGCGTCGAGATCGCCCGGAAGCCGCTCGAGGAGACCGGGAGCGACGCCCCGGCCGCCAACGAACTGGTCGAGAACGTCGATACCGTGCTGGTAGCGCCTCCGGCGCCGGGCATCACAAACAGGGTTTGCGAAAGCGCCGGCAACACGGCGGCGCTTAGGAGAACGGACCAGCGACGAACACGGGGATACATTTTCAAGGACAAACCTCTAGCTAAGAAGGTGATAGACGCGGGGGGACTATCGCACGCAAGAATAGAGTACCACAGGGGAGGGGAATATCTCGATTGGAGGAGGCGCCTATAAAAAGAAAGAGGGGAGCCGAAGCCCCCCTCCCTCTACCGCTTGAAGCGGTGACCCGAGGCTTAGTGTGCCAAGGACTCGCCGGCCTGACCCGTCCGGTATATCAACGGGCTATCCATCTCGAGACCCAGATACCCTTCCGCCAGGCTGTGAGCGCCCATATCGGTGATGAACGCGTAGCCATGGCAATACTGGAACTGGGCCTGGGCGATCATGTAGCCCTGGAAACCAGCCAGCGGGGGCACCGTGCCGCTCGGAGCGTTGGCGCAGTTCATTACGCTGCCGCCACCGCTGAGGGTCATGGTCAGGATGCAACCAGCCGGAACCGACGGCGTGGTGACCGTGGCCTGGCTGGCTGTGAGAGCAGTGCCGCCGGCAAGCTGACCGTAGAAGTTCAGCGTGATCGGACCGGACTGCGGAACCGTCAAGAACGGATCCATGCTCGTATTGGCGATTGCAACGCCCGTGTCAAATCCTGCCTGGTTGGTCAGGAAGGGGAACAGGAGGTTGCAGGTGCAAGGCACCAGCGTCAGCGAGTTCGCCGACGTGGAAGTGTCAACGAAGCGCGGCAGCGGATAGGTGCTCGGCTCGGCAACGGTCCAGCCGGTGGTGCCAGGCGACGGAATCGGCGCGAAGGAGAGCTTCACGCTGCCCGTACCAAGGCTCGCGCCGAGGAAGTTCGTTGCGGTTCCAACTGGCGCGACACTGATCGGGATCGAAGCGGACTCGATGGCCGTATAGTCATTGGCGACCACTTCGTAGGTTGCCCAGCCTGAGCCGGTGCTGTCCAGCGTGACCGTGATCGTCCCGGCAGGAGCTGTCGGGTTGCCCGGAGCGCTGTTGCCATAGCCGTCGGTCTGGACATAGTAAATCGCACCAGTTACCGTGGCGGCCGAGTTCATCAAATCTACCGTGCCAGGAATCGAGAGACTGATCCCCGCCGGGAAGCCACTGAATCGGATCAGCAGCCGCGTGCCATGGTCAGCCAGGCCTGCTGGGCCTAACGGACCGGTGGTGCCAATCGTGCCGGCGGTATCCCACATGCCCGACTCCGAGTTGTAGGCGTAACCGGGTACGTTCTGCGCGATGCCGGCCGCGTACACACGCGACTTAAACGACGAAGCGAAGTTCTCGGTGAAGCTGACCGTGAACGTTTTTGGTCCAGGCAGACACTGAGCTATCGTAGCCGCCTTCGCGCTGGTCACCAAACCAGGGGTGACATAGCCGACGATCGGTTGGGGATTGTTGATCGTTACCTGCTGCGAGCCGTTGACCGCGATGAACATCTGGATCGGCGACAGCGAGAACTGGCTACCGACCGTCAACTGCGACGCGTTGGCGCGGATGTTCGTGATGCGCAGGGTCAACGTGAAGTTCGTGCCCGGAGCATCGATCGGTACGCCAAGGAACGAAATCTGGTTGGCGCCCGTTACCGAACCCTCGAAGGTGTTCGGGTGGCCCGGTGTGCCGTCGTAGTCTCCGCCGGCACTGCCCGTCACCTTACCGGTCGAAACAATCGGGCACGAGCCGATGGTGCCGGTCGCCGCGCAAACCAACTGCGTGTTCGCAGCGTTTGGTCCCGAGGCCGGAGGATTGATCGGATACGGGCTGGCCGGATAGGCATCGTCCACGATCAATAACGCTTCGGAAAGCCCGGTGGTTGTGTTGTAAATTCGGTCCGTAATCGACGTGTTCAACGTGACCGTAATATTCGTCCCCGGAATCGTGGTGCCTGCCGGGGTCGGGTTGCCGCCGTTGCAAGACATCACCACGTCACCAACCTCTTCGGTCACGCCTTCGGCGCGCACGAGAGGAGGATTCGCGGCACTGGCCGTGCAAGCAAAGGCCGATTGCGTCTGGGCTGACGCCGTGGATACCGTGCCAAGCACGAGCACACCGGCGGCAAACGCCAGAAGACATTTGCGAAAATCTGCCATTTCCTTCTCCTTGTGAATTTGTGAAATTGAATTGATGGAAGTTCTTGTTTTCAACCTGAGCCTCGTTGTTTAGTTCACCATGGAGCTTCTGGTTCGAGAGCAAATCGTCCGGGCGTGGACAGGAATATTCGATCCCGTCTAATCCAGACCGCCTGATCTCTCCTCATCCTCTCCAATGTCGAGCTCAATCTTGTTGTGACTTCTTGAATCTTACTTTCCCGATATGCCGTGCTCGCGGGATTCACGCATGGAATGAATGCCGCCAAACCCTTGAGAAGCAATCACATCATTCATAACATGTACCTAAGGCCAAGTCAAGCGCAATCTCGCGCCGCTCGGTCCGATGCCGGCCCCTAGAGTTCAGATCACCAGTTAAACACGGATCGGGCTTCTAAGTCAATGATTTTCATGGAAGGGCCGGTTTCGACGGCCATCCTGCGCCGTCGGCGGGCTGATCGGAGCTGGCCTCCGGGTTTGCTACCGTTCGGCCTTGAGGGCGTTTTTCAGATCGTGGAAGCTGTTCTTCAGATCGTCCGACGCATCCGCGATCTGATTTGTATCGTAGATTACTCTTGGCTCAATGAAGATCACCAGCTCCGTGCGCTGCTTCGTATACGACCGGCTTCCGAACAGCGCGCCAATGTAGGGGATGTGGCTCAGAATCGGCACGCCGCTATCGGAATACGTCGTGCTTTCGTCGATGATTCCGCCGATGGCGATGGTGTCGCCATCTTGAACCGTCACCTGCGTCTGGACGGTGCGGTTGTCGAACGAGGGCGACTGGATACCGCCCGCCGCCGGCGGAATCGGGCTGCTGACCTGCTGGTTGATGACCAGCGTGACGACGCCGCTCGAATTGACGCGCGCCAGGATGCTGAGCGTGACGCCGGTGCTGACGTTGTTGATCGAGTTGGCGAACAGCGAGTTGCCGCCGGTTTGCACGCCGGTCACCGCCTGCGCGGTGAGCGTCGGCACGGACTCGCCGACGTTGATCGAGGCCGGAATGCTGTCGGTGGCGATGATCGACGGCGCCGAGATGACCTTGGCCTTCTGATGCTGCTCCTGCAAATTGACGGCGGCGAGCAGCTCACGCGACATGCCGACCAGCGTGCCCGCCGTGAGCGTGGTGCTGTTGCCGACCAGGCTCGCCAGAAGCTGGTGCGGGATACTGGCCGCCGAGGTGTTGCTGACGTTCGTCGTCGGAGTGGTCGCTCCGGTGGTTGTGCTCGCGCTGAACGGGTTTGTCGCGGTCGAAATGGCCGCGCCCGAGGTGCCGCCGGTGACGCCCGTGGCGGCGGTGCTCGAAAGGGAGTTGCCCGCGCCGAGCTTTTGCAGGTACGCGCTCACGCCGCTGGCGAACTGGCCGCTCAAGTCGACCTCGTAGATGCGGGCCTCGATGAGCACCTGGCGCGGCGGAACGTCGAGGTCGCGCAGCAGCTTGGTGATGCCCACGTAATCCTGCGGCGTGGCCTGGATCATGAGCGTGTTGGCGAAAGGATTCGCGATGACGCGCGGACCGTAACGCGCGCCGCTCATGCCGGGCGCGCCGAGGTATTGGCCGGTGAGGTTGGCCGAACCGGGATACTGCCCGCCCGCCGCCGCGGCCGCCGCGCCCGATGCGCCTTGCGCCGGGGCCGGGGTGAGGCCCGCCGCGCCGCCATACGCGTTGCCGCCGTAAGCGGCGCTTTGGCCGTAGGCGCCCGCTCCATATCCAGGCGCGCCATAGCCGCCGCCATACCCGCCACCTCCGTAGCCTCCGCCCATACCGTAGCCTCCGCCCATACCGTAGCCGCCCCCGCCCATGCCGATGGCGCCGCCGCCCATGCCGACCGCGCCCATGCCCATGCCGCCGCCCGCGCCGAACGTGGTGCTTCCAAAGCCGGCGCCCATTCCGAGCGAAGCGCTCGAACTCGCGCAGGCGTTCATGAAGGGCATGCCGCTATACAGCGACGTGATCGCCTGGGCGATGCACTGCGCGTCGCCGTACTTCACGCGATACACGTAGTTGTCCACATCCCCGGCCGTACTCTTCACCGGCACGTCCAGCTTCGCCACCCACTTATCCACCTCGACAAACGCCCCGGGATTGGGCGCCACCGCGATGATCGTGTTCAGCCGGTCGATAGGAAGGAAGTGGATCGGCGAGTTTTTCCCGTTCAATGCGATCGATTTGAAAATCTCGTCGAGCTCCTTGACGATGTCGGTGGGCCGGCCGTGGCTGACTTCAAACGTATGCACGCGCTGGTTTGCCAGCGCGTCATTGTCGAACAGCGACACCAGCTCCATGGTGCGGCGCATCAGGCGGCGGCTGTCGAGAATCAGCAGCAGGTTGGCGGGCGCGTAGGAAATGATCTGCCCGTTGTTGCCGATGAAGTTCTTCAACACGCCGCTCAGCTCCTCGGCGGTGGTGTACTTCAGGAAGATCAGGTTCAACATTTCCTGGTCGTCCTCTTCGATGTCCTTCGACAGGCGCTGCTCGGGCTCGAGCGCGACGCGGGCGATGTCGGCGAGCGGGACGATGCGATAGAGGTCGCCTTCCTTCACCATCGCCGCGCCGTTGATGCGCAGGATGGTGTCGAGCAGCGCGCGGGTGTCGATGTTCTTCGTCTCGCCGTAGGTGTTGAGGATGACGCCGCCCTTAATGCGCGAGTCGAGAACGTAGTTGATCTTGAGCTGGCGCGCCAGCATGTCGATCACTTCGGTGAGCGAAGCGTTCTGCAGGTTGAGGCCGCCGTAGACGATGCGCGAGGTCGTGGGCGCTCCGGCCGCCTGCGTTCCGGGCGCGGCCTGCGCCGTCGAATTCGGGCTCGCGGGCGCCTGCTGCGCCTTCTGGGCCTGTTTGGTGGCCTGCTCGGCCGCCTCGGCCGCCGCCGCTCCAGCGCCCTGGGCGAACGCTGGGACACCAGACGCCGCGAGCAGCGCGACCACTGCCCATAACGTCTGACCCTTCATTTCGCCTGCGCCGCGTTCGGGTTGGGGCCCGCGCTTGGAGCGGGGTCCGGAGTTACCAGCGAACGTTCTTCCGCGTTGAGATCCGCCTTCTTCTTTTCCCAGATCTGCGGCCCGAATGGCGTCATGCGCTCGAAGCGGTACGCGCCGCCCAATTCGGTCACCTTCGTGGGCGGCTTCGGCGCGGGCGGCGTGGGACGGTTGATGTCCTGGTCGCGGTAGCGGCTGAGGCCGAACGGTGTCTGGCGGAGGTTCCACACCGTGCCCCGCGCGTCGGTCCAGCGCCACGTCGAGGCGTCCACGCGCACGGCGCCAGCCGGCACGGCCGCGGGCGCCGGCGTCTCCGGCGGCATCGTCCTTCCCTCCCGGGCATCGGCGCCCGCGACGAGCGTCGCTCCGAGAATCCACACGAAAACTATTCCACGCATCTTGTCTCCTTAGCTGGCCCGTCGTGAACTACTTCGCCGTTTCCCAATGGCAGCTCTTGCCGCCCGGCCCAAACGGATTGCTGCTGATGATCTTCTTCTTGCCGTCCACCATCGTGCCTTCGGGCGATGAGTCGCCCTCCTGGCAGGCATAGTAACCCGCGCCCATATCGACGCCCGGGCCGTTCGTGTTCCCCGAATTCACCGACTTTGCAACCGGCTCGGTGCTCGCTGGCCCCGCGTTCGTGACGACCGGGCCCGCGCTGGCCGGCGGCGCGTTCCGGCTGTCCACCACCGGCGCCGAAGTGTCCACCAGCTCGGCGATGGCCTTGTCGAACTGCTTGCCGCCCCACTCGAACACGACATCGGTCGAGTCGATCGAGACGATCTTGAAATCGCCGATGGCATCACCGGCCTGATAGCCCCGCTGCTCGTTGTTATTTTTCAAGCTCAGAATCACGGTCGGTGGAACGCTTCCAAAGATCATGACGCCGTGAGCCACCGGAAAAGGCGGAACCGGTTGCTCGACAATCTTCGGTGGCGGCAGAATCACGGTCGGATTGCGGTCCGGCGTGAAGAGCATTTTTTGCGCGACGTCGCTGTACTCGGCCGGGCTCACCGGCGCTACAACCGGCGCGGGCGCGATTTTCGGCACGGGAACCGGCTTCGGGCGCGAGGCCAGCAAAAGCCGCTGACGAGCCTGGGCCTCGAGATAATCCCGGCGCAGGCCGTAGCCCAGCATCGCGGCGGCGGCGGCGAGCGCGAGATTCAACAGGATGAGCTTCTTTTTCAAAACGGCCTCGGCGCCCTCCTGGTTGGAACCAGCTTCTTCGGCACGACGCCCGAAACCTCGAGCCGCGCGCTGAACGCCTTGTCCTTCGGATCCGCCGCACCGATGCGCAACTGGTCCGCGGCGACGAGCTCGGGCGCGGCCGTGATGTCGGCCAGCATGTTGACCAGTTGCTCGATCCGGCAGTTGAATGTCACGGCCACGGGAACCAGCCCGTAGTCGCCGTAAGGCTCCGGCTGGCCGAGTTCGGTCTGCACGAACTCGACCGGCGGATTGGCGTTCTTCGCGATGCGCTTGAGAATTTCGAGCACCTGCGCCTGGGCCTGCGGAGCGGTGTCGGCGACAATGAGGCCTTTCTCGCGGCGCGCCAGGTCCTCGTCGGCCTGCGCCAGGATCTTCGCCTTGGCCGGAGCTTCGGCGGCGATGCGGCGAAGCTGGGCCAGGCGCGTCTCCGACACCGCCGCCGTCGCGGACGGCGCGACCGCCTTCGGCGCGGAGGAAGGCGTTGTGGCGATCCATACCACCGCGGCCACCGCCAGCGCCGCGCCGAGCCCGATCAACGCCCGTTTGTCCCGCTCGCCGAGCGTCATGGGTTCGCGCTCCTCCGCTGGGTGCGGATGCGGAAGTTCTCCATCGTGCCCACGCGCGCCAGCGGCATGGTGAACTCCGAGTTGCGGAACTTCGGCGACGAATCGAGCAGCTTCAGCAGCGCCGCGGCCTGCGTGGTGTCGCCGGAGATCTGGACCTCGTTCAGGTTCATGTCGATGCCGCGCAGCCAAGTGGGCGGCGCGAGAATGCGCGTCAGCTCGGCCAGCGTGTCGATTTCGTCTCTCGACCGCGCGCGGAACGCGTCCAGCGCGACCACGCGTTTCTCCGTCGCGGCGATGCGCCGGTCGAGATCGCGGGTCCTCGACGCCGCGAGGGCGGCCACGCGCACCTCGCGCGCCAGCGCGTCCTCGTAACGCCGGTGCTCGATGGCCGCCGAGATCCCCGCCGCGCCCGCCAAAGCGAGGATCAGCACCGCCAGCACTACGGTGGGGATGTACAGCACGCGCGATCCGGCCTGGCGCCGTTCGGCGGGCAGCAGGTTCACCGGCAGGGCGAGCCGCGGGCAGGCGCTGGCGAGCGCGGCCGCGTAAGGAATCGCGAGAGCGGCGTGATCGAAGTCCTCGGGCGCGGCCAGCGGCGTCGGAAGCGGGCCCGCGAAGCTCGCCGCTTCGTGCGCGGGATCGAGGCGCAGTTCGGCGATCGCCAGCGCTTGCGCGTGCCCCGCTTCGCCGTCCACCAGCGCGGAAAGCACGCCGCGCGACGCGCTCTCGCCGTAGATCTCGATCGAGTCGCCCGCTTCCCGCAACGCCACCACCCCGCCGGCCGGAGGCACGGTGATCAGCCGCGAAGCTCCGTACAACGCCGCCGCCGAAAATGTGAACGCCGCGACACGCACGCCCGCTTCGACAAACAGCGCCACGTAGCGATCGAGCACGTCGCGCCGCACGATGCCGACCAGCGCCGCCGCCTGCCCCGCCACCGGCGACCAGCTCCAGTACACGTCGTCTTCCGGATACGGGTGCAGCGAGTCGATCTGCAGCGCGAGCGCGGCCTCCATGTCCTTCGCTGGAACGCCGGCCAACGGCGCCTGACGCACCGTCACCTCGCCGCGCGGCAGCACCACTACCGCCGCCAGGTGCGCGAACCCGAGCTTGCCAAGGAACGACGCGTACACCGATCCCCATTCGGCCGCGGGCTGCTTGCGGAAGCTATGAATCGCGAGCATGCCGGGGATGCGCGCTCCCATCGGCCGCACGCGCGCCGCCACGACGTTCAACTCCGTCTCGCCGATCTCGATGCCGATGCCGGAACCGAAGGCGAGCCACTTCTTCCAGGATGCGAACGGCGATGGCGACGCGAGCTGCGTCATTGCGCGGCGTCCTCTTCGCCGCCGCTCGCCGGCGGCGCGGCGGGCGGCGCCGGGCTGGCCAGCGGAGGCGCATCGGAATACCAGCGCATGAACTGGTACGGCGGATCGTAGCCGGTTGGCATCATCTTCACCAGCGCCGAGACGGTCTTCTTCAGGTCCGACAACTGGCCGTTCGGCAGACGGAACTGCGCGGTGGCGCGGATGGTCCACATCGTGAGTGAGCCCACGCTCAGCCGGCCAAACCCCGGCGCGCCTTCGGCGAACACGGCCGCGTCCCCGATTTGCAAGAACGGCATCGCATTGCGCCGCGCCACCAGCGCCTGAATCGCTCCCGGATTGAGGCCCAGCATCGACAGCACGGCGGGCTGCACCGTGTTCACATCGAACTGCGACACGGACCCGTACGGCGACACGCAGTCCCGCAGGCCGCCGAACGGCATCAGTTGGCCATCCGGCGTAGCGCGATAGCCGCCATAGAAAATCTCGGGGGTCATGCCGGGAACGAGAAGCAGTTCTTCGTCCTCCTCGATAGACGCATGGCGCGCGCGAAAAGACGAACCCCCGAGTAACGCCTGGTCGAGCGGACCGTAGCCTCCGCCGGGCGCGGGCGAGCGCCAGAACAGGATGCCGCCGGCGATCGCCATGGCCTGGTCCGGCGGCACGCCGAGCGCGCCCACCAGCCGCGTCAAATCGTCCGGCGGGGCCTGGTTGATATTCAGCTTCGAGCTTTCCGGGATGATCTCGACGTCGGCCGCGCCTTCGGGAAACTCGAAATGATGGCGCGGCATCGGCGCCGCGTAGAACATCGGCCGGCCGTCGGGGGTCGTGTAGCCGGCAAAGCCCCATTGCATCCACATCACCATGCGCTCGACGGCGCCGCTCGCAATGTAATATGCGCGCAAGGAGTCCGCTTCGGTGGCCGCGCGCTCGGTCTCGGCGCGCACCGTGCTCGCCACCGTGAAGGCGATCGCCGCCAGCGCCGCGGTGAGCCAGAGCACGGCCAGCAGCGCCGCGCCGCGTTCGCCGGGATTTCGAGTTCTACGGATCATAGGCAAAGAGCGGATCGCGGGACAGATGCACGGGAACGGTCAGCGGCAGAAGCTGCACCGCCGAGGGGTCGGGCTCGAGCGGCGCCAGATCGATGCGGATCGCATCCGGCAGCTTCAGGTCCACCCATTGCGACACCCAATGCGCCGGGATGCCGGGCTGGGACGGCACGCGATAGGAGAACTGGCAGCCGGCCAGCTTGTCGGCCAGCACGAACGACCCGGGGCCCGCGTCAATCTGCCGGTACATCGCCACCTGCCGGCCCTGCGCGTTCGGCTGCACTCCCATGCACAGCACGCCCGCCGCGTACGGGCCGCCGTAGATGCGCTCGTTCAGCACCAGACGCACGCCGGGCGTGTCTTCCAGCGGCATCACCTGATATTCGAGAATGCGCGGCACGCCGCGGCCGCCGTCCTCGAGCGAGAACGTCGAGACGAAGCGCATCGACTGCGGCTGGCCCTCGAAAAAAGTGACCTTGGGCGCGCCCGCGGCGTCGAGACGGTTGCCGATGCACGGCGCGGCCACCGGGATCATGTCCGCGATCTCCTGCTCGATGACGCGTTCCGTGCCGGTGACGCGCCGGTTGTGCATCAGCCGGTCCCGCGACTTCTGCATCGCGTTGACGCCGGTGTGCATGGCGATGAGCATGCCGAGCGAGATGAGCGCCACCAGCGTGACGGCGATCGTCACTTCGATCAGCGTGAATCCGTTCTGGCCCTTCATGGCTGCCCCGGCACGCCCGGCCGCGCGATCTTGTAGCCGCCGAGCTTGAAGCTCCGCCGGTTAGCGCCGTCCTGCCACCAGACCTCGACCTCGACGCGCTCGACGACGCGCGTGGCGGGCGTGGCGGCCGGGGGCGCTTCGAACACGGTGGCCATGGCGCGCCAGGCCACCGGGACGCCGCCGGTGAGCGACGGGTCCCAGCCGCCGTCGAGCTCCGTGTTGAGCGGCAGCCCGGGCGCGACCAGCAGCTCGTCCATCTTCTGGCGCGCGAGCAGCGCGGCGCGGTCGGTCTCGGTGATGCGCGAGGCGTTGCGCAGAGAAGTCGTGAGCGCCGACAGCAGCGACACGGTGGCGATGCCCATGATCGCCGTGGCCACCAGCACTTCGAGCAGCGTGAATCCGGAGCGGGACGCGGGTCTCATGGCGCGGCCGTCTCGGCGGGGTTCACGATCGACGGCACGCCGGTGATCGGATCCACCTGCACGGTGCGCACGTCGCCGCGGCGGTCGCGAATGGTCACGCCGATGGCCGGCGTCGCGCCGCCCGGATAGAGCAGGAAGCTGCGCGGCCCGTTCAAGACCGTCCCATCTTCGTCCACCACCGGCGGCAGCACGCCCGCGATGGTCACGCCGTCGGGCATAGTCAAGTCGCGATGAAAGCTACGATCGACCGAGCTCGCCCTCACCTTGTTCTCGCCCGGCAGGATGAGGAACTCGACGACCTCCTGACGCCGCTCGGCGCGGTTCATGCCGCTGTTGAGCAGCGAGCTGATGCCGCGCGCCGCCGAATTCAGGCGCAGCGATTCGAGGCCCGCGCTCACGGCCGGGAAGCTGATGCCGGCCATCAGCGCGATCAGCAGCGTCACCACCATCATTTCGATGAGCGTGATGCCGCGCTCGCCGCGGCGCGCTTCAGTCATTCTTCCAATTCACGATGTCGGCGTTGTTGCCTTCGCCGCCCGGCTGGCGGTCCGCGCCATAGGAGATGACGTCCGGCTCGTCGCCGCCGTGGTCGCCGGGATACTTATACACGTAAGGGCTGCCCCAGGGGTCGTTGGGAATGTCCTGCGGCAGATACGGCCCGCTCCAGTTGAGCACGCCGTCGGGCTTCACGCGCAGCGCCTGCAGTCCCTGGTCGGTGGTTGGATACACGCCGGTGTCGAGCTTGTAAGCGCCGAGCGCGGTCATGAACGAATTGACCTGCGCGTGCGCCGACACGCGGCGCGCCTTGTCCGCCTGTCCCATCATGCGCGGCACCACCAGCGCCGCGAACAGCGCGATGATGGTCACTACCACCAGCATCTCGATGAGCGTCACGCCCGCTTCGCCGCGTCCGCCTGCCGTCTGTTTCATGTCAATCCTCCCGAACTCACATTGCCACGTCGTTCATGCTGGTGATGGCCAGCAGGATGCTCAGCACGAGCACGCCGACGATCAATCCCATGATCAATATCACCAGCGGCTCGAACAGCGAGGTGAAGCGCTTGATCGCCGCCTTCGTCTCGGCCTCGTAGATGTCGGCCATGCGGTTGAACATCTGGTCCAGCCGGCCCGTTTCCTCGCCCACGCTCAGCAGGTGCCCCGCGAGCGGCGGGAACTCGCCCGCGCGCTTGATCGGCCCCGAGATCCCCTCGCCGCGCTTCACTCCCTGCGCCACGCGCTCGAGCGAGCCCGCGATGCGCCGGTTGTTCAGGATCGACGCCGAGATCGAAAGCGACTGCACAAGCGGCACGCTGTTGGCCACCAGCGTGCCCATCGCGCGGGCGAAGCGCGCTGTCTCCGCCTTGCGCAGCGCGTCGCCCAGCAGCGGAATTTTGAGCCGGAACGTGTCCCACCACAGCCGGCCGTCGCGCGTCCGGATGTAGGCCATCAGCGCGATGCCGAACGCGGCTGCCGCGCCAAACACCCACAGCCCGTACGCGCGCAAGAGAGCGCTCGCCTGAAGCAGCATCTTCGTCGGCAGCGGTATCGCCGCGCGCGACTGCTCGAACACCTGCGCGAAGCGCGGCACAACGAAGTTCAACAGCACCGTGATCGATGCCAGCCCAACCAGCGCCAGCAGCGCCGGGTACACCATTGACGAGATAATGTAGCCGCGCAGATCGTCGCGTGTGCGCTCGAACTCGGCCAGCCGCTCGAAGACCACCGCCAGCGATCCGCTCGCCTCGCCCGCGCGCACCATGTTGAGATAGAGGCTCGAAAAATACTCCGGGCGCGTGGCGAGGCTGTCGGCGAGCGACCGGCCGCCCTTCAGCACGCGAAGAATCTCGACCAGCACGGTTTGAAACCGCGGCCGCTCGGTCAGCTCGCTGGCGATGGTCAGCGCGCGGTCGAGCGGGACACCCGCGTTGAGCAGCGTCGACAGCTCCTGCGTGAAGAACAACACGTCGCTCCGCCGCCCGCCGCCGAACGCCGGGATCTTCAGCTCGAGCCCGCGCTTCTGCTCCTGGAGACCGACATAGACCGGCGTCAGGCCCTGCTTGCGCAACTCCTGCGCCACGCGCCGGTCCGATTCGCCCGTGAGCGTGCCCGTGCGGACCTTGCCGTCGGAAGCGACCGCCTTGAAAAAATAACTGGTCATCGCTTGTTCATGGGATCGCGCTAAAACTCCTGCGTCACGCGCAGCACTTCGTCCGGCGTCGTCACGCCCAGGCTCACCTTCAGCCAGCCGTCCTCGCGGAGGTTGCGCATCCCGTTGCGCCGCGCCAGATCGGTGATCTTGCTTGCGTCGTCGTTGCGCATGATCGCCGCGCGGAGCTCCTCGCTCAGCTCCATCAGCTCGAAGATGCCGACGCGGCCCGTGTAGCCGCTGCCGAAGCACCGCTCGCAGCCCGCGCCGCGAAACACGGGCACCTCCTCGCCGTAGGGCGACATGCGCGTGCCGGCCGGCTGCTTGCAGTTCTGGCAAACGGTCCGCACCAGGCGCTGCGCGAGCACGCTGACCAGCGAACTGGTGATGAGGTAATTCTCGACGCCCATGTCGGTGAGCCGCGTGATGGCGCTCGGCGCGTCGTTGGTGTGCAGCGTCGAGAACACGAAGTGGCCGGTGAGCGCGGCGCGGATGGCGGTATCGGCCGTCTCGCGGTCGCGGATCTCGCCCACCATGATCACGTCCGGGTCCTGGCGAACGATGTGCCGCAGCCCGGAGGCGAACGTCAGCCCGATCTGGGGATTGACGTGGATCTGGTTGATCCCGTCCATCTGATACTCGACCGGATCCTCGATGGTGATGATCTTGCGCTCGATGCCGTTGATGCGCTTCAGCGCCGAATAGAGCGTCGTCGATTTGCCGCTTCCGGTCGGGCCGGTGACGAGAAAGATGCCGTGCGGAAGCTGCGTGTAATACTCCATCCGGTCGAGCATGTGCGCGTCGAAGCCGAGCCGGCGGAGGTCGTAGAAATCGCCCGCCGAGCGGTCGAGCAGGCGCATCACCACGCTTTCGCCGTACAGCGTCGGCAGCGTCGAGACGCGCAAATCCACCTCGCGTCCGAGCGTTTTGACCTTGATGCGTCCGTCCTGCGGCAGGCGGCGCTCGGCGATGTTGAGCTTCGCCATCAGCTTGACGCGCGAGATCACCGCGGCCTTCAACTCGCGCGGCGGCGGCTCCTGGCTGTACAGGACGCCGTCGATACGGTAGCGGACGCGGAACTCTTTCTCGAACGGCTCGATGTGAATGTCGCTGGCGCGCTTCTCCACCGCCTGGGCGATCATGGCGTTCACCAGCCGGATCACCGGCGCCTCGCTCGCCATGTCGCGCAACTGTTCGAGATCCTCGGAGGCTTCGCCCTCGCCGCCGATCTCGGTGTCGGTGACGCGCGCCGCCGCTTCGCCGTAATACTTGTCGATCGCGTCGAGGATCTCCTGCTCGGCGGCGAGCGCCGGCAGCACGCGCAGGCCGGTCGAAGCCTTCACCGCGGCGAGCGTCTCGAAGTCGAACGGATCGGACATCGCCAGATGCAGCACGTTGTCTTCGATCGCCAGCGGAATGCAGCGAAACTGGCGCAGGAAGCGCGCCGAAAGCGTCTCGGTCTCGGGCGTCACCGGCGGCGGAGAATCGATGGCCACCAGCGGCACGCGCATCTGCTCGCTCAGCACGCCGAGCACGTCGCGCAGGGCCACGAAGCCCAGATCGACGAGGATGCGGCCGAGCTTCTCGCCGCGGTCCTTCTGCAGTTCGAGCGCGCGATCGAGATCCTCCTCCGTGATCAGCCCACGCTCGATGAGCGCCTCGCCCAGACGCATCAGAACTCCGTTTCTTTCACCGCCGCGTCCATCCGCCCCGTCCGCTGCGCGTCGACAAGCTGGCCGCGCTCTCCGCTCATGACGATCTGCGAAGGGATCCCGTCGCGATTCTCCCAGGCATGGGGCGTGAGCGTGATACCGAGCACGACGTTCTCCGTCGCCGGAACCGTGTCGAGCGACGAGGCCACGCCCACGAGCATGCGCGCCATCTCCTTCTTCAGCTTCGGCAGGCGCTCGAGCAGCGTCTTCTTGTGCGAGGCGACATCCTGCGCGGTCATGCTCTGGTGGAACGGACTGATGCCGGGCGCTGGGGCGAGATCGACCTCGGCGGTGAACACCGCGCCATAGCCGGCCAGGTAAACGCCGCGCGCGGTGCCCAGCAGAAGGAACGGGTCCTGCGGCCACAGCGCGGAGATCTCGCGGTTCAGCCCGCGCTCGGCCGCTTCGAGGCTCGACCGGCTGAGCGCCGCCAGCGCGGCCGTCGCGCCCGAGACGAGCGACACCGCGCACAGCCCGGCCAGCGCCGCCGCGAAAACGCCCGCGCGCCTCACTGCCCCGCTCCGCTTCGCGCCGCGAGCGGCGCGTCGTTCTGCGCCATCACTCGAGTCACGCGCTTATAAAGGATCTCGCTGTTTTCGTCGAACGCGATGAGATCGGCGCGCCGCTGCTCGGCGAAGCGCTTCTCGGTCGCCGTGAGCAGCGCGGCCGTTTGCTCGCGGTCCCGCGCTTCCACGTTCGCCACCGCCGCGGTCACCGCCGCTTGCACGCGGCCGTCCACCTGTCCTTCGATGCGCGCTTCGATCGCCGCCGGATCGAGGCCCGCCACGCGCGCCGGCGCGGGCCGCATCATCGCTCCATGCGCGAGGATCGCCGCCGCAAGCACGCCCGCGGCCGCCAGGCCATACCCCGGCCCGGGCGCGAACACCCGCCGCCACCAACTCGGCTCGAAGATCTTGTCGGAGACAAACGCGATCCGCCGCGGCGGCTCCTCCTCGCGCAGCGCAAGCAGCGCCGCGTGCATCGTGCGCAGCCTGCCCAGCTCCTCGCGGCACGCCGCGCACTCCTGCAAGTGCGCGCTCACCGCGCCCCGCTCTTCGCGGCCCGCCTCGTTCAAAACATATCCCTTCAGATCGACGCTACACGTCATTGCCACTCTCCTCGCCCAATAACTCGCACGTACACCGCCAGTCCTCTCATCGCGCCGCCGCCGGCGCAAGCACATTCTTCAGCAGATCGAGCGCCGTGTACACCCGGCTCTTCACGGTCGACACCGGACAGCCGAGAATCTCCGACATCTCCTCGAACTTGAAGCCCTGGTAAACCTTCAGCAGCACCGCCTCGCGCTGATCGGCCGACAGCCGCTCGAGCGCGCTCTCGACCGCCAGGCTCAGCTCGGCCGGAAACAGACGGCCGCTCTCTTCGCCCATCGACGGCTCGACCGTCATCTCGCCCTCGGGCCGCGCGCGCCGCAGCAGCGAATACGCCTCGTTGTGCGCGATCCGGAAAAGCCACGACGAGAACCGGTCCGGATCTTCCAGCTTCTTCAGGTTCTGAAACACCTTCAAGAACACTTCCTGGCTCACGTCGAGCGCGTCCTCGCGGTTGCGCACCAACCGCAGCAGGTAGTTGAAGATTCGCTTTTCCCATCGCGACACCAGCAGGTTAAAGGCATCCACGCCGCCGCGGCGGGCCCTGGCGATCAGGTCGCGGTCCTCTACCTCGCGGAATATCAACCTAACTCTCCAATGGTCATGACGCTTCCACGCCGGAAAAAGCCGAATGGCCCATCCAGCCAGGCATTTTCTCCACTCTAGCGCCAGTTCCGCCGTCAGACGGCCGGCCGGCCGGCTTGAGTTACTACCGTGGCCTGGCGCGGTCAGTGCGCCTCCAAGCACGCGGCGTGCGCCGTTACGCTATGCTGAAGCTTACCCCTTCGCGCGATCGTCGCAGCGAAGGTGTGTTCTGGGAGCGAGGTGAGTTTGATTGGCTGAAGTAGTCGTGCAGGATGGCGAAACCGTGGAAAGCGCCCTCCGCCGGTTCAAGCGCAAAGTCCAGCAGGAAGACATCATCAAGGAAATCAAGCGGCATTCCTACTACCTGAAGCCCGGCGAAAAGCGCCGGACCAAGGAAGCCCTGGCCCGCAAGCGCAACCGCAAAAAGCGTAGCCGCGACGTCGAGTAGAGGATCGGATTCCGCTACTTTGAACGGCCCCGGACCCCGCGTCCGGGGCCGTTTCGCGTTTTCGGACCGTGTACGGCGGGCTAAAGTAAGCTCATGGCACAACCGGATGTTATTTCCCCCGGCGCGCACGGCGCGGGCGACTGGGCTGCCATCGCCGCATTCCTCCTCGCCGCCGCGGTCGCGCTTGGCGCCTTCGGTGCGCACGGCCTCAAAAACCGCCTCGATGCGTACCGGATGTCCGTTTACGAGAAGGCCGTCTTCTACCACTTCGTCCACGCCCTGGGGCTGCTGCTGGTGGTCGCGCTCGCGCGCGCGGGAGCGCTGCCTCTCGCCCAGGCGCAGCGCGTGTCGTGGCTGCTCGCGGCCGGCATCGCGCTGTTCTCCGGCAGCCTGTATCTGCTCGCCCTCAGCGGGGTCCGCACGCTCGGCGCCGTCACGCCATTCGGCGGCGTGGCCTTCATCGCCGCGTGGATCTGGCTCGGCGCCGCCCTCCTGAAAGCCCCACGCTGAGCCGCCCAAGGTTTCCGAACCGCATCTCCATCCGCGGCACATCGCGCAAGAACGTCTCGCGCCGCACGGGGACGTCCGGGTACAGCGCCGTGAACGGGCTCACCCGCTCGCCCAGACCGCCGGCGAACCGCGGCGTGACGGGCCTCGAAATCGCGCGCGGACGCAAGTTCCAGTTGGGATCGCCCGCAACGGCCCAGGTCGCACCGCCCCTCGCTCCGCCCCGCATCGCCCTCTGACGGATCCACCGGCGCTCCCTGCGGAAAGAAATTATCCCGGCTAAACTGATCTACGGGATCCTAGGTACAGCCCGTATGCCTGAGCCAGCCAGACATGCCGCGCCGGCGCTTGGCGCAACCACCGCGGCGCCACGGTCGGCCGCAACGCCAACCCGCGAGGAACTCGTCCGCGCCTTCCGGCTGATGTATCTCTCGCGCCGCCTCGACGACCGCGAAATTCTGCTCAAGCGCCAGAACCGCATCTTTTTCCAGATCAGCGCCGCCGGCCACGAAGCGATCCAAACCGCCGCCGGCATGCTGCTGCGGTCCGGCCATGACTGGGTGTACCCGTATTACCGCGACCGCGCCCTCTGCCTCGCGCTCGGCGTCTCCGCCGGCGACATGCTGCTGCAAGCCGTTGGCGCGGCCGAAGACCCGGCCTCGGGCGGCCGCCAGATGCCCTCGCATTGGAGCTCGCCCGCGCTGCACATCGTCTCCGGCAGCTCGCCGACCGGCACACAGTTCGTGCAGGCCGTCGGCTGCGCGCAGGCCAGCCGCTACCTGCACCCGTCCTCGGACGACATCACGCTCGTCGCCGCCGGCGAAGGCGCCACCAGCGAAGGCGAGTTCTGGGAGGCGCTGAACGCGGCCTGTCTCGAAAAGCTTCCCGTGTTGTTCCTCATCGAGGACAACGGCTACGCGATCTCCGTCCCGGTCGAATACCAGACGCCGGGAGGGAACATCTCGGCGCTGCTCTCGGGCTATGCGTCGCTGGCCCGCTTCGGGGTCGACGGCTCGGACTTCGCCGCATCGTGGGATGTGCTCCGCGACGCCATCTCCCACTGCCGCCAGACGCACCTGCCCGCGCTCGTGCATGCCCGCGTGACTCGCCCCTATTCGCACTCCCTCTCCGACGACGAAAAGCTGTACAAAACCGCGGCCGAGCGCGCGGCCGAGCGCGCCCAGGATCCGCTCACCCGCTTCCCCGAGTGGCTGCTCGCCGAAGGGCTGCTCGATCGGAACGGGCTGCGGACCCTCGCCGGCGAGGTGGATAAGGAAATCCAGGAGGCCACCGACCGCGCTCTCAAGGCCGCGCCCCCCGGCCCCGGCAAAACCTTCGAGTTCCTCTACTCGAACCGCATCGACCCCACATCGGACCAATTCGCCGCCGAGCCCCGCTTCGAAGGCGAGCCGCGCACGATGCTCGACGAGATCAACCTCACCCTCGCCGAAGAGATGCGCCGCGACGAGCGCATCGTCGTCTTCGGCGAGGACGTCGCCGACTGCAGCCGGGAGGAACACCTCGCCGAGGTCAAGGGCAAGGGCGGCGTCTTCAAAACCACCGCCGGCCTGCAGATCGAGTTCGGCTCGCGCCGCTGCTTCAACACCCCTATCGCCGAGGCCGCCATCGTCGGCCGCGCCATCGGCATGGCCACGCGCGGCATGAAACCGGTCGCCGAGATCCAGTTCTTCGACTACATCTGGCCCGCCATGATGCAGATCCGCGACGAACTCGCCAACCTGCGCTGGCGCTCGAACAACGGCTTCTCCGCGCCCGTTGTCATCCGCGTCCCCACCGGCGGCTATCTGAACGGCGGCGCGATCTACCACAGCCAGTGCGGCGAGAGCGCCTTCACCCACATCCCCGGCCTCCGCGTGGTCATGCCCTCGAATGCGCTCGACGCCTGCGGCCTGCTGCGCACCGCCCTGCGCTCGGACGACCCGGTGCTCTTCCTCGAACACAAGCGCCTGTACCGCGAACCGTACAACCGCTCGCGCCACGCCGGCCCGGACTACACCATCCCGTTCGGCCAAGCGCGCGTTGTCAAGCCCGGCGGCGCGCTGACGATTGTCACGTTCGGCGCGCTCGTGCATAAGTCCCTGCAGGCCGCCGTGCAGGTCGAGCGGAAGCTCCCCAACTCCTCGATCGAGGTCATCGACCTCCGCTCGCTGGCCCCCTACGACTGGAGCGCGATCGCGGCGTCGGTCGAGAAAACCAGCCGCGTGCTCATCGTCCATGAGGACACGCTCTCCTGGGGCTACGGCGCCGAACTCGCCGCGCGCATCGCCGGGGAGTTGTTCGAGCGTCTTGACGCGCCGGTCGGCCGCGTCGCCGCCATGGACACCTGGGTCGCCTACAATCCGCAGCTTGAATACGAGATCCTGCCGCAGGTCGACGACATCGCCGCCGAAGCCGAGCGCCTCCTCCGCTACTGAGCCTGCGCCGCGAAAAAAAGGCGGAGGCGCCGAAGCCCCCCGCCCAGCGGATGAACCAATCGTTCGACGTGCCGCTTACTTCGCCGCCCGCGCGCGCCGCCCCAGCAGCCCCAGGCCCAACAGCGCGCCGCCCGCCAGCATCAGCGTGCCCGGCTCGGGGGACCCCGTTACCGGCGCGGCCGCGTAATTGTACACCACATCCACGGCTCCATTCGCCGCCGACGTCGCGTTGATGGTCAGATTCGTTCCGCCCTGCGTGGACGCCTCGCCCGCGCCGGTGATGGTGAATGTAATCGGGCCCGACTCGAACGCCGAAAGTCCGGTCGTGACGGTGTTCGTCGTGGTCACCGGCGTGCCGGTAATCGTCGGACTCGCGTACGTCGCGCCCGCCGCGAGCGTGGTGCTCCCACTGAACGCCGGGCTGAGCGAAGTCGTCGTGCCGCCGCCCGCGATCGTCAGCAGCGTGTCCACGCTAAAGGTGAACAACTGGGCCGGACCCGACGTGTTGTCATTGGTGACCGTGACCGTGCCACTCCCCGTCGCCGAAGGCAGAATCTCGACCGAATCGAGCGTCCCAAGCGTTGTGTTGAAGGGCAGGAACGAGAGCGTCGTCGTGAACGACCCCGCCCCGGTAAATGCCTGCGCGCCGTCGTCGATGACCGATGCCCGGATCGCGCTCGCGGCGCCCAGAGCCGCGAACGCCAGCACCGGAATAAGTATTCGATTATTTACCACATTTTCCTCCTGAGTTTTGCCGGAACACGGAGCTCCGGCAACCTCAACCTTACCCGCACGCGGCCCGGTTGTCAACACATTTCTTGTTTGTTATCAATGTGTTACAGTACTAATCCGTGGTACGTTCCTCCTAGGGGTTTCTCCGACAGGCAAGTATCCTACGGGAATTCTCGTACTTCCCGGCTTGAATGTAGCTTGAATCTCAGGAATAAACCGAACGCTTAAAACTTATCCCGGCATTTCCTGGCGCAGGCGGCTTTCGAGGAACCGAAGCAGATCCTCCTCCTGGTCGATCACCACTTCGATCTTCACCCAGTACAAATCCAGGGGCGCGATCGCCTCGAGCGCGCGGTCGGGCAGGTTCATCGCGTCTTTCTCGGTGGTGACGAGCGCCGATGCGCCGCGCGCGCGCGCCTGCCGGGCCAGCCGCTTGAGTTCCAGCGGCGTGTAGATGTGATGATCGTCGAAGGTCCAGCGGAAGACGGGCTCGATGCCCATGCCCCGCAGGGTCCGCCAGAAGGCGTCTGGATTGCCCAGCCCGCAGAAGGCCACCGGCGCCCCCTCGGGCAGGGGCTCGGGGAGGCGCGTCCGCTCGTTGAACCACTCGCCCGCGCGCAGGCCAACCCGGAACACCGGCGCGGACGGATTGTACTCGGAGAGCACCCGCCGGATCCCCGTGTACGCCCGGCCGGCTTGAGCGCGCGTGATGACGAATGCGCCGGCGCGCCGCAGCGAGTCGAGCGGCTCCCTCAGGCGGCCGAGCGGAACCACGTTGCCCGCCGAGAACGGATCGAGCGCGTCAATAAGCACCAGATCGAGATCGCGGCGCAGCCGGTAGTGTTGAAATCCGTCGTCGAGCAGGAAGACGTCCGTGCCCAGCCGTTCGGCAAGCAGACGGCCGGTGACAAACCGGTCGGCTCCGATGCCGACGTGGGCGTGCGCGAAACGGACGAAGATCTGCGCTTCGTCGCCGGTCATGCAGGCCGGCGCCTGGGCTCCGGCTTCGACAAGGATCGTCTCTTCGAGCGAACGGCGATGATAGCCGCGGGTGAGAATCGCGGGGCTATATCCGCGGGCGGCGAGGCACTCCGCCAGGTGCGCGCAGAGCGGCGTTTTGCCGACGCCGCCGATGGCGATGCCGCCGACGCTGATCACCGGCGCGTCCAGCGCCCGCGCGCGTGGCGCCTGGCGGTGGCGCTGCAGGCGCGCCCCCAGCGCCCAGATCCCCGCCAGCGGCCCGAGCAGCATCCGCCGCACGCCGCGCACCGGCCAACCCGGCGCCTCCGCGTCCAGTGCGTCCAGGATGTGGCGCGCGGCCCGCGCCGTAACGCCGCGCCGCGCCGTGGCCAGCGCGAGCGCCCGTTCGCCAAGTGCCTCGCGCGCACGGCTGTCGTCCAGCAGCGCGCCGACCGCGCCGGCCAGTTCCGCCGCCGAATGGATCTCCCGCATCGCGCCCGCCGCGCGAAACTCCTGCGCGATGGCCGGAAAATTTTCCAGGTGCGGCCCCGAGACGATCGCCCGTCCCGCCGCCGCCGGCTCGAGCAGGTTGTGCCCGCCCCGCTCGGCCAGGGTCCCCCCCATGAAAACGGCGTCCGCCAGCGGGAATAGCGACGCCAGTTCCCCGATCGTGTCCACCAACAGCACGCCGGGAAGAGCCATGGTGGCGTGCGCGTCGAGGCGGCTGCGCCGCAGGTAGTTCAAGCCCGCGCCCCGCAGCCGCCCGGCCGCCTCTTCGAACCGCTCGGGCCGCCGCGGCGCGTGGATCAGCAGCAGGCCCGGGCGCGTCTTCGCCAACTCCTCGAACACACGCACCGTCAGCTCGTCCTCGTCCGTGCCGCCCGCGCGCGCCGGCGGCATGGTGCTCGCGGCGATCCAGATCTGGCGCGGGCCGAGCCGCGCGATCAGGTCCACCACCTCGCGAGGCGGCGCGGCATCGTCTCCCGCCGTGTCGTACTTCAGGTTGCCGAGCGCATGCACCGTCGCCCCCGGCGCCCCGATGCTCAGATAGCGCACCCGGTCCTGCTCGCTCTGCGTGAAGATCGCATCGGGCAGCGACAGCACCCAGCGGAAGAAGAACCGCAGCGCGTGGTAGCGCGGCAGCGCACGATCCGAGATCCGGCCGTTCACCACCACCAGCGCGCAGCCGGCCCGCTTCGCCTCGCGATAAAGCAGCGGCCAGATCTCGGTCTCGAGAATCACAACCGCCGATGGCTGAATCCGCCGCAGCACGCGCCGCACGGCGAACGCGTAATCGGCCGGCGCATAGAAGACGCCCTGCGCCACGCCCTCGAGCTTCTGCCGCGCCACCGAGTGCCCGGCCAGCGTCGACGTCGAGACGAACACCGCGAGGCTCGGCTGCTGCGCCCGCAGCTCGCGCACCAGCCGCACCGACGACAACACCTCGCCCACCGACACCGCGTGCAACCAGATCGAGTCCGCGCCGCCGCGGCGGATGGCGCGCGGCAGAAACCCCAGCCGCGCCGGCAGCGTCCGAAGATAGCGCGCGTCGCCGGCCGCGCGGGAAACCCAATACACTACCAGAAGGGGAAATGCGAGGGCGCGCAGCCAGAAATGGAGTATGGAAATGAAACTGTCTTCGGCGGTTCTATTCGTCCTCATGCTGTCGCCGGCCCCGAGCGCGGAGAAGTTCGACCCCGGCCCGGCCTCGTCTTATTCGACGCGCCAGACCAACGACCATGTCACCGTCGCCGCCGTCCCCTACACCACCGGCGAGCAGGTCCACGCCGCGTTCGGTAAGCACGATCCTAATCAGTATGGCATCCTGCCCGTGCTCGTCATCGTGCAAAACGACCTCGATGAGCCGTTGCGCGTGAGCGCGCTCCAGGCCGAATTCGAGCAGGCCGACGGCCGCCACATCGAATCGGTTCCCGCCGCCGATCTGCCCTCGACCGTCGCCAAGCTGCCCAAGGAAGGCCCCAACGGGCCCGGCCCCAAGCTGCCCTTTCCGCTGCCGAAGAAGAAAAATCCGCTCGCCGGCTGGGAGCTCGACGGCCGCGCCTTCACCGCCCAGATGATCGCGCCGCACGAAGCGGCCTCGGGCTTCTTCTATTTCGAAACGCGCCTGCTGCCCGGCGCCAGACTGTATCTGACCGGCATGCAGGGGATGCGCACCGGCAAGGGCATCATCTATTTCGAAATCCCGCTCGAACAGCCGCCCGCCGCCCCGCGCTAGCGCTCCATGAACGCATAAGCGATCATGTGGCAGACGATCATGTGCGCGTCCTCGATGCGCCCCATGTGCGGCGAAGCCGCGTGGATGTTCAGATCCACTTCGCGCGCCAGCTCGCCTCCATCGCGCCCGGTCAGCCCGATCGTGCGGCAGCCGGCCAGCCGCGCATACCGCGCCGCCTCGAGCACGTTCGGCGAATTGCCCGATCCGCTGATGCACATCACCAGATCGCCCGCCCGCGCGAAATTGCGAAGCTGCTCGACGAACACGCTCGCGAAGCCCACATCGTTGGCGTAGGCGGTGATCGTCGCGAGCGAATCCGTGAGCGCCTGAATCCGGAACCGCGCCGGCCTGCCGTAGCTCGCGCCCTTCACCATGTCGCAGACGAAATGCGACGCCGTCGAAGCGCTGCCGCCGTTGCCGCACACAAACATCGCGCCGCCCGCTGCGCGCGTCTCCTCGAACCAGCGAATCGCTTCTCCCACCCGCTCGAGATCCAGCGTGTCGAGCGTCGCGCCCAGCGACGATTTGTAGGCCTCCGGGAACGTCATGCGATCAGCATATCGAAGGCGCGCGCCAGATAGTCCTTGAGTTCGGTCCGTTTCACTACCGCGTCCAGAAAACCGTGCGCCAGAAGAAACTCGCTGGTCTGAAATCCGTCGGGCAGCTTCTGGCGGATGGTTTGCTCGATCACCCGCGGCCCGGCGAAGCCGATCAGCGCGCCGGGCTCGGCGATGTTCAGATCCCCGAGCATCGCGAAGCTGGCCGTCACGCCTCCCGTCGTCGGGTCCGTCAGCACGCTGATGAACGGCACCCGCGCTTCGTCCAGCTTCATCAGCGCCGCCGAAATCTTCGCAAGCTGCATCAGGCTCACCGCGCCCTCCTGCATCCGCGCGCCGCCCGAAGCCGAAACGATCACCAGCGGCGTGCGGTCCCGAACGCTCCGCTCGATCGCCCGCGTGATCAGCTCGCCCATCACCGCGCCCATGCTCCCGCCGATGAACTTCAGCTCGAGCGCGCAGATGTTCACCCGCCGGCCGTTCATCGTCCCCGAAGCCGAGATAATCGCGTCGGCAAGCGCCGTCGCGCTCCGCATCGATTCGAGCCGTTCGCTGTACGATTTCGAATCCACGAACTTCAGCGGGTCGTTCGATCCCACCCGCTCGTCATGAACCTCGTATTCGCCGCGATCGAACAACGACGCCAGGCGCGTCCGCGCGTCGATGCGAAAGTGGTGCTCGCACTGCGGACACACCTGCATCGAATCCTCGAGCGTCTTCCGCCAAATGATCTGTCCGCAGTGGCCGCACTTCTCCCATAACCCTTCGGTGCGGACCTTGCGTCCGATGTCCTCGGGAGAGCCCTCCATCCCGGGCTTCTGCCGGTTAAACCATGCCACGCCCTCAGTGTATCGCAGCCCCGTCCGAAGGCCCGCTTATTCATCCACCGATTCGCGCAGGTCGAGGTCGGTGTACTTCTGGCAGCACCAGCACGGTCCCGGCGTGTATGTGCGGATGTAGCAGACGTTGCACCAGTAAGTGATCATCATCCGCTGTCCGCCCTTGTGGATGAACATGGCGCGCTCGTGGATCGGGTCGACCTCGAACCGGTCCGGCGCCGTGAAATGGCCGATCGCCTCGAAGTCCATGTTGGCCAGCCGCGCGTCGTTTAGCACGCCGAGCGTCGGCTCGTCGCCGTGCAGGTAGATCAGCTTGCCGTCGCGCGTCTTGAGCGCCGGCTTGCCATCGGACGACTTCCCAAGCGTCCCGCGCACGGACTCCGTCTTCGCCGCCCCCGCCGCCGTCGCGGCCCAGGCCGCCGGCGCGGCCGCGAGCATCCATCCGAGCGCGTCCCGCCGCCTCATATCACCATTCTATCGCGCCCCCGGCGCGCGCAGCTCCCACGCCTGGAAAAAATGAGCAACGCGCTCGGAATAGCGAAGACAACGACCTACAGCACAAAGCTCTCCGCGCATTCTCGAGTGGCCGGCGCGGATGCCGATACCACCGGATAATTGCCGATTGAACCCGGTGCGCGGGGTTCGGAGAAACCTCGCGAAGATGGTGAGGAGGTTTTGGGGCCCGATCTCCAAGCACCCTCTGGAGAACATCGCGTAGGCGGAGCGCGTGTAAGTGCTTCGGGCATCCGGGTGGTTAGGTTCGTGGCGAAGGCGCATAAGCCGACCGGAGCCGAGTGCGAGGGCGGAGCGCTGCGCGGCGATCCTTCCTGGCGCGGGAACTCCGCATCGGCCTGCGCCAAACTCAGTACCGCGGTGACGTTGCGAACCTGGTGCCGCCTCCCGTGGATGAGACGGGTTGAGGCAGTCATCTCGCCGCTTGGCGATATCCACGACAGCGTGCTCGGATCCGGGCAGCTTTATCTCGCCGGAGCGCGTCACGAAAACCGCGTTCGCTTCCAAAGCAGCGCGCCGCAAGCTCCCAACAGCGCCAGCGACGCTCCCGCCAGAACCGCCATCCATCCCGTATGGACCGCGATCGGCTGCCGCCTCGCGCTCAGGGCCAGATACACGAACACGCCCGCCCCGGCCAGCACGATCAGAGCCTCCCACCAATGCCGCGCGGTCTTGGCTTCCAGGAAGAAATCGTTTCCGGCCAGCGACGAAGTCACGCGCGCTTCGTCCAGGCCGTAGCGGCCGCACTCACGCTGGACGGCCCTCAGCGAGGAGAGATGTTCGCCGCCCTTTGCTTCCGCGAAGCCAATGGCCGTGGCGCCGGCGATCATCGTTAAGCTGCCGGCGATGACAAGCGCCTGCGCCTTCCATCCCAACCCGGTCAGCTCGCCGAACACCAGCGCGCCCCACGCGAGACCCCAAAGCTGATTGGTGTTGGAAAGAGGAATGCCGCGGCTGATGCCAATGTACTTGGTCGCGTATTGCTGGAACAGATCGCCCAGCACCCAGCAGAATCCCCCGAGGAAGAGCCAGAACAAGGCCGGACGGGCGATGGCGACCTGCGCCATCAGCGGGCCAAACCCACCATAAAACCTCGCGGCGAGCGCAAGGGAAGTTCCGAGCTCGCCGAAGGTGAACACGGTGACGAAGGAAAGCGGGTTCATGCCACTCAAGTACGCTTTGCGATAGGGGATGTACATGGTGCCCCATAACACGCCGGCGCCCAGCGCGGCCAGAATCCCGAGCGTGGCGGCCCGAGGGGCGCCTCCGGAAGCGCGCTGCGTGGCCACGGCGAGCAGGCAGGCGCCTCCGGCGATCGCCGCCGCGCCCCCGACCACTTTCGCCCACTCCCGCGGCTTCGATCCGCGCAGTTCGTTGAACAGCAGCCAGCCCCAGGCGAGGCCCACCAGGCTGTTCGTGTTCCATAGGGGAAAGGCGATCGAGAGGCCCACGTCGCGGATCGCGAAAACGGTCAGGGTGTTGGCGACCGCCCACAACATACCCGCCAGAACGGCCCAGACGATCAGGTGCGGCTTTTCTAGCAGGTCCCGCCATACGAAGCTGGCGCCCTTCAACGCCATCGGAACGGTCCAGCGCGCGACGAACACGCCCGCCACCATGCCGAGTGAGATGAGGAGCGGCGAAAACCCCACCGCGGCCAGCTTGGCGGGCGCTTCGGCCCCACCCAACCACGCGCCCGCGGCCAGGCCGCAGGCTATCCCCAAGCGATGAAGAGAGCGCGGGGACGGTCCCGTATCGCCCCGCGGAGGTTGGCTCACAGCTTCATCTCAGGTTCAACAGCAGCGCGGCGCCGAGCACCAGGACGAAGAAGGGAATCCAGAAGTGGACGTCGGTCGCGATGGCGCGCAGTTTCGACTTTTTCAAGCGGGTATCCTGGCTGACTTCGCCGATTGGGGCATTGTCGCACGAACTCGTTGCGCGCTTATCGGCGCACTGCGCCCTTGGCGACCTCCGCCAGGCGAATCGCCCGGCCTTCCTCATAAGACCTGCGCGCCGCCAGTCCCATTACCACGGGCATGCGCCCATCCGCGCCGGTCACCAACGTCGGCTGGTCGCGAAGGACCGCGTCGACGAAAGAGCGCAACTCGGCGGCGAAGCTGTCCCGGTAACGCTCCATGAAAAAGTTGAGCGGGAGATCCCGCCGCACTTCCCTGCCTGTACTCACAACAGCCTCGTTCGGATAGCGGTTTTCCGTTGCGATCTTGCCCAGACTGCCGAGGATCTCGACTCGCTGGTCGTAGCCGTATGCGGCCTGCCGGCAATTGTCGATGGTCCCAATCACGCCGTTCACGAAGCGCAGCACGATGACGGCCGTGTCCAGGTCTCCCGCGCGGCCGATCTCCGGATCGACCATGACGCCGCCTGCGACATAGATCTCCTCCACGTCCTCGCCGATCAGAAACCGGGCCATGTCGAAGTCGTGGATGGTCATGTCGAGGAACATGCCGCCGGAGACCTTGATGTAAGAGATGGGCGGGGGCGCCGGGTCGCGGCTGACGATGTGCAGCAAGCGCGGCGCGCCGATCTCGCCGGATTCAACCGCCCTCCGGACTCGAGCGAAATTGGCGTCGAAACGCCGGTTGAAGCCGATCTGCAGCTTCACGCCCGCCTGCGCCACGGCCTCGAGCGCCGCGTCGATCTTCTCGAGATCGTGCGCGATCGGCTTCTCGCAGAACACGTGCTTGCCCGCACGCGCCGCCTCCGAAATCAGCTCCGCGTGCGTGTCCGTGGGCGAGCAGATCAGCACCGCGTCCACGCGCGCGTCCGCCAGGAGATCCTGGCTCGAGTTCGCGACCGTGTGGATGCCGCAACGCTCAGCCACCTTGCGGGCCGCGCCGCGATCGACATCCGTGATCGAGACGATCTCGGCCTCCGGCAGCCCGAAGGCAAGCGTCTCCGCATGCACTCGTCCAATTCTTCCCGCTCCGACGATTCCGATCCGCAGCCGTTCGGCGCGCATAATGATCCTATCCGTTGAAGTTCGATTCGATGGATTTGAGGTATTCGCGATTTCGCCGCGCGCTTTCCCTCGGTGTGCCCATGCCAGGCAGCACGTCCTGCTCCACGAGCACGTAGCCTGAATACGCGTGCCGGGCGAGCCAGCGCAACACGGCCGGGAAATCCACCGCGCCCTTCCCCAGCTCACAAAACACGCCGTGCCGCAGCGCCGTGAAATAGTCCCACTCTTCCTCGCGCGCCCGCGCTGCCAGACGCAAGTCGCAGTCCTTGAAGTGTACGTACCAGACGCGATCGGCATGCCGATCGAGGGCCTCGACGACGCGCGCGTGGCCGGCGCCATAAGTGAAATGCCCCGTGTCGAAGACGAGTCCGATTCTGCGCCCGTCGGTCATGTCGAGGAACCGGCCGATCTCCTCGGGCGTCTCGACGTAGCCGGCGCAGTGATGATGGAACACCGTCCTGAGGCCGGTCTCGTCGTACACGGCGCTCGCGACCCGATCCGCCCCGGCGGCGAATACTTCCCATTCCGCCGCACTCAGACCCGCGCCCGCATCGATGCGTCCGGCGCGGCGAGTGCGCTCCGGATCCGTTCCGTTTGCGTCGGCCAAAACGAGGTAAGGCTCGGGCGTCGAGGCGACCGCCGCCAGAAGCCGCGCGGTTTTCACGGCCGAGGCGATTCCCGGCTCGTGCGCGCGCTCATCCTTTAACGCCACCGGCACGAACGCTCCCAGCATCACGAGCCCGCGCCGCTCGAGCTCGCCGGCGAGCGCGCTCGCCTCCGTAGGCATGTAACCCCAGTCGCCCAGCTCGCATCCCGTGTACCCGGTCTCGACTAACTCGTCCAGCATGCGGGAGTAACCGATCTGCCCGCCCTTCGCCGCATCGAACTCCAACGTGCCCCAGGAGCACGGCGCATTCCCTATGAGTAACTTCGCCATGATGAATTCTTAGAACTTCCGGCTCCAATCGCGCGGCCAGCGCTCCACCACCACCTTGGTCTGTGTGTAGAACTCGACCCCATGGTGCGCCTGTGCGTGCAGATCGCCGAAGAAGCTTTCCCCCCAGCCGCTGAACGGAAACCAGGCCATGGGCGCGGCCACGCCCACGTTGATGCCGACATTGCCCGCGTGCGCCTCGGAACGGAACTGCCGCGCCGCCGCGCCGCTGGCCGTGAACAAGCACGCCATGTTGCCGTAGCTGCGTGCGTTCACCAGCGCGATGGCCTCTTCGACGGTTGCGGCTCGCATCAGGCTAAGCACCGGCCCGAAGATCTCGGTGCGCGCGACTTCGCCCTGCGCCGGCACGTTATCGAGCACGGTCGGGAATACAAAGAACCCATCCTCCCAGCCGGGCGACGTCCGGCCGCGCCCGTCCACCAGCACGGTGGCCCCTTCGCGCTCGCCCTTCGCGATCCAGCCCTCGATCCGCGTCTTGCTCTCCGCCGAAATCACGGGCCCCATCTCGACGCCGGGATCGAGCCCAAACCCAACCTTGCGGCTGCGCGCGGCCTCGGCCATGCGCCGGGAAAGCTCCCCGTGCGCGCCGCCAACCCCGATCGCCACCGACGCCGCCAGACAACGCTGCCCCGCGCAACCGAACGCCGAATCGGCCAGAATCTTCGCCGTCACTTCCATGTCCGCGTCGGGCATCACGACAACCGGGTTCTTAGCGCCGCCCTGGCACTGCGCGCGCTTGCCCGAGGCCGCGGCGCGGCTGTAAATGTATTTCGCCGTCGCCGTCGATCCGACAAAGCTGATCGCGCGGATCCCCGGATGATCCAGAATCGCGTTGACCGTGTCCCGCCCGCCGTTCACCAACTGCACGACGCCGGGCGGGAAGCCGGCCGCTTCAAGCAACTCGAACAGCCTCGACGCGGCGATGGGCACGCGCTCGGACGGCTTGAGCAGAAAACAATTCCCCGTGGCGACCGCGTAAGGCAGAAACCAAAACGGAATCATGGCGGGAAAGTTGAACGGCGTGATGGCCGCCACAACGCCCAGGGGCTGCCGCAGCATGAACTCGTCGATGCCAGGCGCGATGACCTCGCTGCTCGCGCCCTGCATCAGCATCGGAATGCCGCACGCCGTCTCGACGTTCTCGATGGCGCGGCGCAGCTCGCCGGCGCTTTCGGCGTAGGTCTTCCCGCACTCCTCGGTGATCGTTCGCGCCAGGCCGTCGAGGTTTTCCTCCATCAACGCCTTCAGCTTGAACAGCGGCTGGATGCGGTCTCCGGCGGGCCGCCGCCGCCACTCGGCGAACGCCTTGGCCGCAGCTTGAACCGCGCGATCCACTTCCGCCGGAGGCGAGAGCGGCACTTCGGCCAGCGCCCGCGCCGAGGCCGGATTCAGCACCTTCAGCGATTCCCGCGCGTCCGGATCGCGCCAACCGCCATCGACGAAGTTCTTCAAAGCCGCGGTCATGTTCAACCCTCCTTCCCGCGCAAGCCCGCCAGGTGGTAACGCTCCTTGCCGCGGGCTTCGGCATATTGCGCGTGCGAGGCGCGCACACTCGTCATCTCGGAAACCTCCGCCACGGCCACGTCCCACCACGATTCGTAGCCCGGCACGCGGACCTCCCGCTCGGTTTCGATCACGATCACCGTGGTGCGGTCCTCGCGCTTGGCCCGCTCGAGAGCGGTCTTGAACTCTCCGATGCCGTGCGCGCGAATCGCGCACGCGCCCAGGCTGCGTGCGTTGGCCTCGAAATCCACGGGAAGAAAGCTTCCGTCCAACTGGCCCGTCGCTGGCGCGCGCAGGCGAGACTCGGTGCCGAAGCGACCCTGCCCGAGCGATTGGCTCAGGCCGCCGATGCTCGCGAAGCCGTGGTTGTCCACCAGCACGACGATCAGCTTCACGCCCTCCTGCACGGCGGTGACGATCTCGCCCGGCATCATGAGGTAAGTTCCGTCGCCGAGAAACACATACACTTCGCGCGAGGGGTCGGCCAGCTTCGCGCCGATCGCTCCAGGAATTTCGTAGCCCATGCACGAGTAGCCGTACTCCATGTGGTAGCCGTTCGGCGAGCGCGTGCGCCAAAGCTTGTGCAGGTCGCCGGGATGGCTGCCCGCGGCCGAGAGCAGAACGTCGCGCGGCCCCGAGGCTTCCCACATCGCTCCGATCACTTCGCTCTGCGCCGGGCGCGGCTCGAGCCCCAGATGAAACAGCCGCTCGACCTCCGCCTCCCACTCCCGCTTCAAATCGTGAACGAGCGCGGAATAATCGGCGTCCACGCGGTAGCCGGCGAGCGCCTGCGTCAGCCGCTCCAGCGCCACGCGGGCATCCGCCACCACCGGAATCGCCGACAGCTTGAAGGCGTCGAACTCCGCCGTGTTGATATTGACGAAGCGCACGGCGGGGTTCTGGAACGCGGTCATCGAAGCGGTGGTGAAATCCGCAAACCGGGTCCCAAGGCCCATCACCAGGTCCGCGTTCCGCGCCACGCGGTTGGCCGCCAGGGTGCCCGTCACGCCCACCGCTCCGAGACACTGCGGATGGTCGTAAGGAAGCGATCCCTTACCCGCCTGCGTCTCGCCGGCGGGAATCCCCGTCGCGTCACAGAACCTCTTGAGCGCGTCGGAGGCTTCACTAAACAGCACGCCGCCTCCGGCAACCAACACCGGCCTCCGGCTCGCGCGAATCGCCTCCACGGCTCGCTCGAAACTCGCCCGGTCGGGCTCTGGACGGCGGATCGGCCACACGCGCTTGCGGAACATCTCCTCGGGATAATCTCCCGCTTCGGCCTGCACATCCTGCGGCAGCGCCAGCGTCACCGCGCCGCAATCGGAGGGCGAGGTAAGCACCCGCATCGCTTCCGGAAGCGACGTGATCAACTGCTCGGGACGGTAAATGCGATCCCAATAGCGCGACACCGGCTTGAAACAATCGTTGACGCCGACGTCCTGGGTGGCCGGCGACTCGAGCTGTTGCAGCACCGGCGCCACGTTTCTTCGCGCGAAGATATCGCCGGGCAGGAGCAGCACGGGCAGCCGGTTGATGGTGGCCAAGGCCGCGCCCGTGATCATGTTCGTGGCGCCCGGACCGATCGACGACGTGCAGACAAACGTGCGCAGCCGGTTGCTCGCCTTCGCGTATCCGCAGGCAAGGTGAACCGCCGCCTGCTCGTTCCGCACCGGGATGTACGGCAGATCCAGGTTCTCCTGCAAAGCCTGGCCGATGCCCGCCACGTTGCCGTGGCCGAAGATCCCGAGCACGCCGGAGAAGAACCGATGCTCGACGCCGTCTCGCTCGACGTACTGATTCTTCAGGAAGCCCAGCAGCGCCTGGGCCATCGTGAGCCGTTTCGTTTTCATGCGTCCCTCCCTGCCAGCCGGTCCAATCCAGTACCACTTACCTCGGCCATCGATGCGAGCGCCCGCTCCACCGTCCAGCCTTCATGCACGATCCCGCCCGCGGCTTCCGCCATCGCGAGCGGGTCTTCCGTCCCCGGATACAGAACATTTCGGCCTACCAGCGCGCCCCGCACGTTCGGCCCGGCGCGCAGCGCGCACTCCAGTTGTCGAAGGAAGGGCGAGGCATCTCCGGCCGATTCTCCGCCGAGCAGCAGGATGGGAAGCGTCGTCGCACGAGCCACGGTCTCGTAGCCTTCCGAGTAGGGCAGCTTCAGCCACAGGCGCCGGCTGCTCGCGCCCAGCGCCGAAGCCACGCCCACCAGCCGCGCCAGCGCCTCGCGCGTCTTCACCACCGCGTAGCTGCTCCCAGCCCGCGTAACCGGCAGCGGCTCGAGAAACACCGGCAGGCGCAGCGCATGGCAGTCGTTGATCGCTGCGGCGGCCGCAAGGATCGTCTTCAGTGACGCGGGCTCGGACAGGTCCACACGCAGCAGAATCTTCGCGCCGTCGAGCCGCAAAGCCTCGCAGAAGGCGGGCGTTGCGCCCGTCATGGGATCGTCCAGCTCCCAGCTCGAGCCCGCCAGCCCGCCGCGATTCAGGCTCGCGATCAGCAGCTTGTGGTCCAGCAGCGGCGCCGCGCCAGCCTCGCGCAGAAATCCATCGATCGCCAGCAGGTCCTCGAGGATATCCATGGTTGCCATGACGCCATCCACACGCGGGCTCGAAATCACGCGCAGAACTCGCGCCAGGTAGTCGCGCCGGTCCGCCATCGCCAGCCCGTCCTCGCCCACCTTGGTCACGTAGCGCGCCGGATGGTCCGCGGCCACGAGATTGAGCTTCCCGTCCGGCGCGAGTTGCTTCCGCCGGATTCGCGCGGCGGCGGCGCGCCAGGCAAATTCGGCGTCGCTCACCCGCACCGCCGTCAGGCGCGCCATCATAGCGTCGTTCAAGAATTCCCGACTCGCGAACATCGCCCGCATGCCTCAGCCGCCCACCGTTTGCTTGTGCCGGTTCGAGATCATCTCCTCCACTTCGTTCAGCGACGGCATCGCCTCCGAACAGCTCAACCGGCTCACCACGATCGCCGCCGCGGCGTTTCCATAATGCAGACATTCGACCGTCGGCTTGCCCGCCAGCAGCGCATACAGAAACCCGGAGGCAAATCCGTCACCCGCCCCGATGGTCGAGACGACCTCAACCGAATACGGCGGCAGGAACACGGACTCCCCGTTTTCCCACACCCGCGTGCCCTGCTCGCCCAGCTTGCTCACCAGCATGGGAACGCGCTCGCGCAGCTCGGCCGTGGCGCGATCGAGACCCCCAACCCCCGCCACCAGTTCGAGCTCCACCGGATTGCCGATCAGCACGTCGACGAAAGGCAGCGCGAGCCGCACCGCCAGGCCCGCTTCGGCAGGGCTCGGCCACGACATCGCGCGATAGTCCACGTCGAACACCACCCGGCAGCCCGCGCGCCTGGCGCGCTCCATCGCCAGATACGTGGACTCGCGCGACGGCGAAGCGCAGAGGGAAGTGCCATTGGTAATGAACATCCGGCGGCCCGCGATGTAATCGAGCGCCGCCTCGGTGACTTCCAGCTTGGTGTCCACGGCCTCGTGCCGGTAGAAGACCTGTGGGAACCGGTCCGGCGGCGACACCTCGGTCAAGCACAGGGACGGCAAGAAACCGGCGACGCGCCGCACATGACGCGTGTCAACCTTTTCCCGTCGCAGGAACTCGATGAGGAAGTCGCTCAGGCTGTCCTCGCCGAGCGCGCTCACGATGCCCACCCGCGCTCCGAGCCGCGCCAGCCCCACCGCCATGTTGGCGCTGCTCCCGCCCACGTAGCGCGAAAACCGGCGCACGTTCGGAAGCGCCACATTTGGCTCCTCCGAATAAAGGTCGTACCCGATGCGTCCAACAATTGCCACTTCCATCTCGCTCGCCTCCTCGCGCCTCAAACCATCGGAAGCCGCGGGTCCTTCTCGCGCCAGGCGTCCCGCACCCAGGCGTAATCGGGATCGTCGGTCGCCGCCATCGAGCGCGCCGAGCCCGCGAGCGCGTTCAGGTAGTACACGTCGTAGCCGTGCGCGGCCACCACCGGGTGGTAGCCCTCCGGCACGCGCACCAGGTCCCCGTCCCGCACGGTCATGGTGGAGTCGATGCGGCGGTCCTTCGTATAGACCTTCTGTATCGCGTAGCCCGCCCCCGCCGGCGCCTCCGCGGCCGGGCCGCCTTGCCGCCCTGCGACCGGCTGGGAAATCCTATAGTAGTAAATCTCCTCCAGGTCCACCTCCCGCGGCGGATTATGCACGTCGTGCTTGTGCGGAGGATAGCTGGACCAGTTCCCCGCCGGCGTGTATACCTCGACGATCAGCAGACGGTGCGCCGGGAAATCCGGCTTGAGCATGTGATGGATCTGCCGCGTCGCGTTCCCGCCGCCGCGGATCTCCACCTCCACTTCTTTCGGCGTCACCAGCCGTGCTTCGTGCTCCTCTTCCGCCTTCGAGTAGCACATCGCCAGGTCGCAGCCCGCCTCGGTGGACACAGCGAACTGCGTCTTCGGCGGCAGGTATAGCGTGTAGGGCTTCCCATCGAACACGTGTGCGCGGGCGCCGAAATTTTTCCACTCCCCTCGCGACGAAGCAACCGAACAGCGCCCGCCAAGCGGCACCAGCGCCAGTTCCCGCTCGCCCGTCTGGCCCTCGCGCACGCCGCCGGCGCGCAGCAACACGTTCTCGAACGCCAGGTATTCGAAGCCGCCCTCGAACATGCGGCCGGTAAGCATATCCCGCGCCACCAGCAGATCGTTTGTCATTGTTCCTCCTTCGGGCCGGCGGTCGATCCCCGCACGATCAGTTGCCCTTCAACCCGCACATTGTGGGCGCCGCTCTCGCCCGCGAAAATCTTGAGCAGCGTCTCCATGGCCATGCGCCCCATTTCCCGCATGGGCTGCCTCACGGTGGTCAGCGGCGGCTCCAGATACTGACCGATGTAGAGGTCGTCGAAGCCAGCCACGGATACGTCGTCCGGCGCCCGGAGGCCCTGGACGCGGATCTGCCGCATCGCGCCCAGCGCGGTCATGTCGTTGTAGCAAAACACGGCCGTCGGACGCCGCGTGAGCGTCAGAAGCTGCGCCATCGCCCGCTCTCCGCCCTCGGGCTTGCCGTCTCCCGGCACGGCCAGGGCCGGCTCGAACTCGATTCCGGCTTCCTTGAGCGCCCGCCGGTATCCCGTCGAGCGCTCCGTGTCGGACTGGCGCCCGAAGCGGTCGCCCACGTAGGCGATCCTGCGGTGGCCGAGCTGGATCAGGTGCCGTGTCATCTCCCGGCTCGCCGCCCGGTTGTCGATCATCACCGAGTGCGCGAACTGGCTGGGATGCTGATTGTTCAACAAAACCACGGGAACTCTCATCCGCTCCATGAGCGGAACATACAGCGCCCCTACGCGTGAGGAGGTCACGATGATCCCGTCCACCCGCCGCTCCTCGAAGGCGCGCACGACTCGCACTTCGCGCTCCGGGTCCGCGTTCGAGTTGGCAAGAAACACGGCGTAGCGGTGCTCCTCCGCGGCGTCCTCGATTCCGCGCACCACGCCCGCCACGAACGGGTCCGCCACGTTGGTGACCACCACCCCGATCGTGTCGCTGCGCCCCATCACCAGGCTGCGCGCCGCCGCGCTCGGGCGGTACCCCACCTCTTCCGCGATCTCCCGGATCCGCGCCGCGGTCTCGGGGTTCACCAAGGGCCTGCCTCGGAGCGCGCGCGACACCGTCGAATGCGAAACACGCGCCAGGCGCGCGATGTCCTTAATCGATGCCTTCCGCAAGGCGCGCCCGGCGCCCGAAGATTCGCCAACTTCTTCCACTTGAGTCATACGGGAAAACCAAGCCCCGGCCGTAACGCAACCGGCAGCGCCACGAACCGAATCGCGTCCGTCCGCGTCCGATTCCTGCACACGTGTGCAAGACCTGGGAGTATCGTATGCCACATCGCGCCGCAGTGTCAATCGTCCGTAGACAGATCCCAGATCGTGTCGCACGCCACGCTCGGATAGACTCTCCGCCCGTTCCTGGAATCCGTCGTGACGACGAACTTCCGCTTCCGCACGCACAGTAGACGGTCCTCGCGCATCGGCCTGTCTCCACGTTTCGCGCTTCACGGCCTACCCGCGACGACGCAACCCGGCGGTGGTGCGCGCAGGTCCATGTCCGGGTCCGGATCTGGCCCGGTGGCGCCGCTGCGGTGGAAGCCGGACCGGGAACCCGGCCCAGCTTCACCATTCGTTCGATGGTCAGTCCTCGATCGCCTTGCATTTCTTTTTGGACCGTTTGGCAGACAGGGGGTTTCCAGTCAAGGCCTGCGGCATCCGCTATTCCTCAATGTGCCTTTCGGCCCGGCGCTGCTTTCCGTGACCCGGAAACAGAGAGCGCGTCCACCAGTGTTCAGACCAGACGGTTGTATTCGGAGCGGTTGCCGATCCAGTACCCAACGACGCGGTCGTTCTTCATGACTTCCAGCGCGCGACAATCGAGTCCTATTCAGTTTCTTGAATTGCAAACCCGGGTTGGCAAGATTGGTCTGGAACAGACGGTAGGCGCGCTTGGCGTCCCGTTGAACGTCCAAGGGCGCATCGCAAAACAAACGCCGGACGGAGCGCATCGCGTTTCTCGGCAAAACGCTTCTTACTCCACGCAGCATTCCAGATGAGACTAACTGTGGTGGCGCCATAGGCGCCTGGAGAGACCTCGTCGGATCGATTCGGAACTCGTCGCCAAGGCGCGGACCGTGGTCGCTCAGGCCAGCGACGCACGCGAACTGCGCGCCGCCCAGGCCGTCCTGCTGCCCGCCTCGAAGCAAACGGCGGCTCTGTCGGGAGTGGGCCGGGCGAGCCCGCCGCGGCTGCGGCTGCGGCGGCCGTTCCGCGCAGGACGTCCCATGGCGCTTGCCGGTCGAGGTCGGGGGTGGCGGCAGGCGGGCGAGGAGGACGGCGGAAGAGGCAAAGGTGTTCCTGCGGAAACCCCGGGCGGCCCCGCGGACGCCGGAGTTGGTGGCGAACCGTCCGGTGCGCTGAATGCTTCAAGACGCGGCACGGTTCGGGCGCATGGGGCGTCCCAGGCGGTGCGGGGCAACGGCGCCTCTACGACCCGTGATGCGCAACGGTTATGAGCGGCAGTTTGTTTACGAATATGGCGCGGTCAGTATGTCGCGAAAGGATCCCCGCGAGCATGGGGGAATTTCTCTCGCAAGTCCGCCAGACTCACCCGGCGGATCTCCTCGTGATAGCGCTGGACGGCGCCCGCTCGCACAAAGCCCAAGACCTCACCGTCCCGGCCCATATCCGCGTGCCGGCGTTACCAGCCGATGCCCCCGAGCTGAGGCGCCAGGAACCTGTGTGGGAGGAGCTGCGCGAAAAAAGTTCCCCACCGCTCTCCAGCAACGCGCCCTCGACCTCCTCCAAGTACCGCTCAAACCGCCCAGCGTGTAGTCAGTAAGCCAACCGCCCATTTTCGGCTAGTTCCCACCTTTTCAGGTACTTGTTCTTCAGAACGCGCGGGAGCTTCGGGGCTGAGCAAATCGGGAGAAAAGAGCACCTGTCCCGCACTCGAGATCGAGAAGAAGATCCAGGGCCGCTCCGGCCTCACGGAAGCCGGCGTGAACCCATGGGGCTGCGATTTCGAACTCCGGGATGGCACAGGCACCTGGACATTCTGCTGTCACGAACGCCATCGTCGGCTACAAACGTCTGACATGGAAGACAGGAAGCGGTCTGAAATCCCTGTTCCCGTGCCGCGAAGCCGGAGCCCACACCTACTCGGTTCTCAATCTCGGCTACGAGCAATTCTCCCGTCGGACGCGGCGCCATCGAGTACCGCGACTTCAATGTCAAAACTTACGGCTTCCTACATCGAATTGCGCACGCCGATGATCGCGGCAATGATCCTCGCTATCGCAACCGTCGACGTCTGGAACCGCCTGAATGTCGTCACCCGGCAGGCGCCCGGCGAGTGGGCGAAATCGGTCGAGGCAAAGCGATGGGCGGAAAACGGCGCAGGCCGCTCGGCAATGCCGATGCCTTGATCGTCGCTAGCCTTGATCGAAAATGCCTCGGGTCGGGCTGCGCGGCTTCGCCACGTCCGTCATGCGCCGCGGCATTTCCTATCAAGGCTAGCGACAATCCGGGAGTTGGGTGCGCAGGTGTACCC